>QFCH01000736.1_pt1 | contig 261083 bp, 237 predicted proteins | sample 5346071 | NCBI WGS metagenome assembly QFCH01 (sample SAMN09062255, study PRJNA434731) | Human gut metagenome, whole genome shotgun sequencing project. | isolation source: stool timepoint B chromium assembly | host: Homo sapiens | collected 2015
AATATAACAATTTTCCGCATATTTAATATCAGTCCTTTTATAACAGGCAAAGAATATACCAATAAAACAAACGGCTTAGCTACAATGCCATAAGCGTGTCATCAAAGACTAAAGCTTACCAAAATGAAAAGGGGGCTCTTTCAAAATGAAACACTTTCTTAATCACTATAATTATTGCCGTTAGATCTCCTAGAATAGTTTATTCCTGCTTTTCTAGCTTGTGTATGTTGAAATTGACGGGCTATTTTATATTCACGTTCTCCTTTTAGTAATCTGTATCCGGTTTGTTTAAACCAAAAGCTTATATTATTTTCTATACATTGCCGACGAATGTCCAATACCCAGTCATAATTACATATACGCGCTTCTTTGCCCGATTCTCCACCTACCACAATCTGTTCTACCCATGTACCGAGTTCTCCCTTGAAGTTTATAGCGGACAACAACGGTTCACAGATAATGATTTTATGCTTTACAGGAGCTGCTTTATAAAGAGGAAGACGGTAATCCACTCTGTCTTGATTTTCCATGGTGCAACAAATGGTAACATTATCATACCCGTCCCCCCAATCCGGAGGCAGACATTGGCCGAGCCGGTCTATGCGTTTAGTTATAAACAAGAAATGAAGATCGTATCGTTCCCGCATCATTTTCCATGCTTCTATACGCCATTCATCGGCTTCTTCTATCAGAAAATCGGAGGTAAAACAAGTATAGACGAGATTGCCGGAAGGGATCTTGTAAGTCTTATCCTTTTTCCGTCGCACGGGCAGATTGAATTGTCCGGTTTTGGTTATTATGGAACTGTCTTTCCCATGTTTACTATCTCCGCGATATACATAACAATGCCGGCAACCTGTACTTAGCTTATGGCAGCCATGCCAAGGATTCCATAGAGAAGACTCCGGACTTATTCTATTTTCCATTCTGTCTGAATAAAATTTATCATTGTCTGCAAAGTTAGCTAAAGTCTTTTCATCATTTACATAATTCATTCCTGAATTTCTTCAAAAAGAATGGGAGTGTTATAGTTAATGCAAATGGATTAATGTACCTTTGCCGGTATAATCAATTAAGCCACTGGCAAGAATAAATTTTATAATGTAGAATATAAAACAAAAAACTTATTATATGAGCACAGACGATAGAAAATGGGAGATTATTGAAAGTGAATATCTTATCCGCCGCCCTTGGCTGACCGCACGCCGTGACCGGGTTAAACTACCTACAGGAGTTGAAATTCCTGAATATTATATTTTGGAATATCCTGATTGGGTAAATGTAATTGCTATCACCAAAGAGGGTAAATTCGTATTAGTACGCCAATACCGTCACGGAATAAAAGAAACACGTTATGAAATTTGCGCCGGAGTTTGTGAAACCGGAGAAGAACCTTTGCTTTCTGCCCAACGCGAATTGTACGAAGAAACAGGGTATGGCAATGGAAATTGGACAAAACTTATGACTATTTCAGCAAATGCCAGCACCATGACAAATATCACTCATTGTTATCTGGCTACGGAGGTAGAACGAATCTCTACCCAGCATTTGGAAGAAACTGAAGATCTGACAGTGCATTTGCTGGATGAAGAAGAAGTAAAAGCGTTGTTATTGAATGATGAGGTGAAACAATCATTGATGGCTGCACCGTTTTGGAAGTATTTTGCTTTATATTCTCGTTTATAATAAAGACTTTTAGGGAGACTGAAAAAGCTCCCTAAAAGTAAGTTGAATCATTTATTCTATTAAACCGAGTTAATCACTTTTTATACTTCTTTGTATCGTCATTCGCTCACCTTCTCAGTGAGAATCCTTTTTTGCAGATAAAGAATGCATAGCCATAATATGCTTTATACTTACTATATAGCTCAGCCTCATGATGATTGGATGTTATCAATTCTTCTACGATTCTGCTTCCTGCATGTTTTCTTCTGAATATTTCCTCGGCTTTAGCTTGAGGAGCAAAATAATGTTCTATCCAGCAATTCTCCGGAAGAATGAATGTCGCAACCGGAATATATCCTGCTTTTTGTATCTGGGCTACTTTGTTGGGAACCGTATCTATTTCCGTATAAGCACTCATCCAGAAATCATGAATTTCTGCCGGGCGTTGATCGGTAAACCAGACACTTTCAGAAACGGCAAGGTATCCTCCCGGTTTCAAATAGTTGCGCCACTCTTTCAAGCCTCGTTCAAAACCAATATTATAAATGGCTCCTTCCGACCAGATCAAGTCCAAAGAGTCCTTTTCAAAAGAAAGATCATCCATCGAACCGACTATGCCTTTCACCCTATTCTGGAGATTCAGTTTCTCGGCATTCTTGTTGAAACGTTCAATGAATCCCGGGAAAAAGTCGATGCCTGTAATCTTCCCCGGCGCATGTTGTGCCAAGATCATTGTCTGCCCCCCTGTTCCACAGCCGAGATCGGCAATAAGGGATTTGTCGGTAAGATTATCTATAAAGCTTAATGCTTTAAGAGTTACTTCGGGACTTCCGGGTCCTTGTCGCTCCGTATTTAAGAAAAAATCACAAATCAAATTTACATCGAATCCTAGAATTGTATTGTTGTCATTATTCATTATCGTAATATATTAAACATACACTGAAAGCATAGCCATACTCCCTGTGTAATTAAAAAATAAAATTATAGTAATATGAAATTGCTCTCGAAAAAATATCCCGAGAATACACGAATAAACAATCTATTTATGAGAACAGATTGTTTACGACACCAAATCCGATATACGAGTTTTTAACATAGTGCAAAGATACACCTATTTCATTGAAAAACGATAGAAAACAATGTTTAAATTTAGGAGATATTTCAGTATTTGATCTTTTTCCACTCTTTTAAAAACCTATTTTACGTTTCAAATAAATCATATCTTTTAGTAAAACCCCATTGTCAATGATAGGATGATCGTAGTTCTCCGTGAAAAAACCTTTTATACAATGAGAATATTCAAAGCCGCAACTTTTATAAAATGCAAGAACACCGGGAACGTCTCCTGTTCCCACTATCATCTGAGTATATTCTTTTGAATAATGGTTTATCAGGTAGTTTATTAGTTTTCTACCATATCCTTGTCGCTGGGCAATAGGGGTAACCGCTATATTCTTCAATTCACAAATTTCCGGACCTTCTTTTGTTACAACGCCCACGGCTTTTATCCCATTATCTTCCAATACAAACAAGTCACCACGCTCCAGATACCGGTCTATCATTGTTTCCTGTTCATCCCCAAGCAATAATAAGTCCAGATATTGCTTTTTATTTCTAGATATTTTAATGATGTGATAATCCATAATATTATATTTATAACATTCTTGTCTTTATAGATAGTGCAAAACAGCACTATTTTAACGATTCCCGGCATATCGGTAAACAGCAGCCGAAATATCAGAGATTATTTTAGCATTCGTTTCCATATTTTCTTTTGAGTCTTTAACAAATACAGCTACTACGTATCGGCTTCCATCAGGTAGAATTACAAAGCCAATGTCATTGATGCCAATGTATTCTCCCCGGTCATTCTTATCGGAAGTTCCTGTCTTATGTCCTATCTTGACTTCACTTTCGGGAAGGGGAGCAGGCAGTCTGTCTTTGCCTGTCCCACACTCTATCATAATATGCTTTAGAAAATCTGTATATTCATTTCTCATGAAATCTTGAGTCATAAAAAGTTCCAATAGATTGGCTGCTTCCATTGGTGTTGTCCAGTTTTTGTAACAATCATCCATGTCTTGATGCATCTCATCTTCGGTAGCAGTTATGGAAACATCGTTTATTCCCAATGAATGAATGTATTCATCCACCACGTTTACACCACCTATATAATCGAATAAGATATCACAGGCTACATTGTCACTTGACTGCATTGTATAAACTAAAAGTTCACTAATCGGAAGTTCTAAATTGCCTTGGGGATATTTATCACGCAAAGGGCTGTATGTATCCGGTTTGAAATATTTTTTATCAAGATATAGGGAAGTGGAAAGTGGAATATGCCGTTTTTGCAGGTAATCACATACAGCCAATGCCTGATGAAACTTATAAACGCTCATCATGGGATATTTTTCGGCATTATTTATGGCCAGCGTATCTTCTCCATCCAGTATCAAAGCCACTCCTATAGTTGCTTTCTTATCTTTAATAATATGTCGAATTTCTGTTTTTAATGTTTTCAATGAATCTTGGGATTTATTCTGAACACATCCGCCAGACAACACACACCATATACATATAATAATATATGGATATCCGTTTTTTACTAAAGACTGCAAGATTAACCTTGGGCTTCGTTTTTTTGTTATACGCATTTTCCTGATTTTAATTGTACGAAGATACCGGATTATCAGTCCTTCTCCAAATTTTTCCTTATTTAAAGATTAGCCTTTTATCTTCTTCCGCAAATAACACAGCAGTATTTACCAGTGCCAGATGAGAATAAGCTTGTGGGAAATTACCCAATTGTTCTTTTGTTTCGAAATCAATATCTTCACTGAACAGACCCAAATGGTTTGAATATTGCAAAATTTCATCGAACAGACAGCGTGCTTCGTCTTTTTCCCCGATGACATAAAGTGCACGGATCAGCCAAAATGTACAGATGGTAAAGGCCGAAGAAGGACAGCCAAAATCATCATGAGTATTATAGCGGTACATCAACCCTTTGTGTAACAAGGATTTCTTGACGGCTTTCACTGTTTTATGATAACGAATATCATCAGCATCTATAAATCCATAAGGTTCCATTAACAGTAAAGAAGAGTCCAAATCCAGATTGCCGTATGCTTGTGAAAAACTTTGTATTTCTTCCTTCCATCCGTTTCTCATAACATCCGCTTTAATTGCATCAGCTTCTTCTTCCCAACGTCGGCTATTCTCATATTTATTCAGAATACGGGCTATGCGGGCTCCTCTGTCCAAAGCAACCCAACACATCACTTTGGACGAAACGAAATGCTGTCCTTCACCCCGTATCTCCCAAATTCCTTTATCAGGCTTTCTCCAATCTTCCATCACAGTCGTCATAATACTTTTCACCATTTCCCACATATCTTCTATTTCATCCAATGTACCTGGCATCAACCGGTAATATTGGTAAATCAAGTCCATCAGATAGCCGAATGAATCATTCTGCCTTTGATGATAAGCATCATTGCCGATACGCACCGGTTGGGAGTTTTTATATCCTGAAAGATGGTCGAGTATAACTTCAGTCAATTTCCTTTCCCCACGAATGCCATACATTATTTGATAAGTGTCATGCTCGGCAACAAAAGTAGATTGTATGAATTTCATGAATTTGCGGGCTGCATCGGCATGACCTATCTTGAAAAGAGTCTCTATGGACATGGAGGCATCCCGCAACCAACAAAAACGGTAATCCCAATTGCGTACTTCTCCCACAGCTTCGGGCAGGCTGGTAGTAAGAGAGGCTAATACTGCGCCATTATAAAAGGACATCATCTTCAGGGTGAGTAAGCTACGCTCTATTATATCGTTGTAAATAGTGAACTTTCTTGTACGATCCGTCCAGTTCAACCAATAAACCAACGTGCGGCAATACTCCAGTTTCTCACGCTCTATATCAACAGGAATCACCTTTTCATTGTATGACAGAAGAAAAAATTCATCTTGCTCTAATATAAATTCCTGATGGTCTACAATACCTTGCAACGGCAAAGAGGAATACAGATATTGTCTGTCCTTGTTGTTAGAAGAAGAATAGGTTTCAATATACCGGGAAGTTACATTAAAAAACGCTTTTCCACGAGCATAGTCGGGAGCCGGATGGTAATTGACTTTAATGCGGGGACGACCTTTAATCCAGTGAATATAACGATAGACCTCAGCCGGACGATAATATTCCTTATTATCATATAACTCATAACAAGGCATAAAGTCGACTACCGCAAATTCGTCTTGCTCTGACACAAAAGTAGTGGAAAGAATATTGGTATGGGGAACATACGATTGGATGGTGTGATAGTCTTCTGAAACTTCAAAACCAAAAGTCCCGCCTTTTTCACGATCCAGAAGAGCTGCAAAAATAGAAGGTGAATCAAAATTTGGAAAACATAGCCATTCAATATTTCCTTTTTCGGAAATCAGTGCGGCTGTGCAGCAATTACCGATTACACCGTAATTCAAATTGTCCATGGTTATTTTTTTGTAATGTTAGTGGTTTATTATCCGTTTTAAAAAATCTATAGCCGATGATAGCTGCCCTTTCAAACCACTTTTCAAGGCTGCTTTCACCACGCTTTTATCTGTCATCCGTTGTAAAAACGGCAAGGTGTCTGTCTGTACGGGCAGATTGTAACGTGCACTCTCGGATGCTGTACCAATCTTTACAGTCACAGCAGTAACAGGCAGGGCTTTAAACATATCATCATCCGTGGTATCATCTCCCATTGCCAGGATAAAATCATATCGGGTGGCAAGCAAAAGCCTGTTTACTTCTGAACCTTTGGTAAATTCGGGAGATTTTATTTCTATCACCTTATTACCTTGCATGATTTGCAAATTCTGTTTCAAGCAAATAGATATCAAGGAATTGACCAACTGTTGCGCACGTAATCTGCCCAACCATGCATCGGTCTCACGATAATGCCAGGCAAGTGCCGTTTCTTTGACTTCAAGATGGGAGCGAGGAGTCTTGCTGACAAATAATTTTAATATAGAAAGTAATCCGGGGCTCCATTCCTGCGCGTGTACATTCTTGTGCCATACACCATTCTCTTTATAAAAGGCCCCATGTTCGGCTGCAAAGGAAACAGGTAGTGCACCCAACCATTTCTCTAAAGTAAAATGGTCACGTCCGCTGTTTATTACCACATGATTCAAGGGGTCGGCAGCCAGTTTCTGCAATGTATCCAGCAATTGCGGAGTAGGAGAGGCATCTTCCGGCCTTTTCTGAAAAGGGACCAGCGTCCCGTCATAATCCAATAAAATCAAACGCTTTTTAGCATGTAAGTATTGATGCTGAATTTCCTGCATATTCTGTGATCCTATCTTCTTAAGAAGCATGGTTTTGTTTTTGTGTGCCACTTCCTGCCATTCATTTACAAAATCGGCAGCCCATTTATTGACAGTCTGTACGGATACAATAGACTGCATACGGTGCATCCGTTCTTTCTGTTCTTCAAACGGCATTTCCAATGCCCGGCAAATGGCATTTTCTATCTGCTCCGTATCATTGGGATTAACCAGCAAGGCGTCGGTCAGTTCCACAGCGGCACCGGCCATTTCACTTAAAACCAATACACCGGGATTGTCTTGCTTGACAGCAACATACTCTTTGGCAACCAAGTTCATTCCGTCACGCAAAGGAGTGACTAATGCAATATCAGCTATAAAATACATGGCAGCCAATTCTTCGAATGAGAAACCATGATAAAAATAGCAGACCGGAGTCCAGTTCATTGTAGAATATCGTCCGTTGATAGAACCTATTTCCTCGTCAATCCGGGTTTTCAATTCGGCATAACTGCCTACATGATCACGTGAAGGAACTATGACCATAGCCAGTGTTACCTTGCCATGATATTCGGGATGGTGTTCCAAAAAAGAGGCAAATCCATAAAGACGGTGCAAAATGCCTTTACTATAATCCAAACGGTCTACCGATAGGATAAGTTTATGTTTGCCAAACAAGAGACGGGTTCGTTCTATAGCTTTCCAAACATTTTTTTGTTGTGACACATTGTGGTAAAGGTCATAATTTATCCCCATCGGAAGTGCATCAACGCGCACAATGCGACTGCCTATCCGGGGTTCATCCAAACTGAAATCCATATGGAGTACCCGTTCGGCCGCGCTGATGAAATGACGCATATAGTCATGTGTATGAAATGCGATAAAATCGGCTCCTAACAATCCTTTCAGTATTTCGGCACGTTCAGGCAGAATTCGGAATAACTCATAAGATGGAAACGGAATGTGATGGAAATAGCCGATATGCAACCGGGGAAGCTCTTGGCGGAGCATTTCCGGAAGTAACATCAACTGATAATCTTGTACCCAGACCCAATCATCCGGTTCCACAAGGCGGATGATTTCCCGACAAAACAAAGCGTTAACCTCTTGGTAAGATTGCCAGAAACTCTTTCTATATAATATATAGGCAAAGAAATAGTGACATAAAGGCCACAGGGTACTGTTACTGTATCCCTCATAATAGTTCTTATATTGCTCATCGGATAAAAATATGGGATGGAGATTCATTTCCTCCAACCGGTGACAGATATCCTGTTTTTCTTCCTCTTTGTCTGTACAGATTCCGGGCCACCCCACCCAATGTTTCTCGTAATTGCCTTGTAGGGAATTTAGGCCCGTTGTCAGACCTCCTTCACTACGTGAGAAAACAAAGGTATCTTGTTCTGCGACAGCCTTCACGGGCAGTCTGTTTGATATGATATACAATTTCATTTTTATATAATTCTTTTTTTCAGTTAGATGACAAAAGTCATACCACCAACTTAAATATCTTATTATCAATATGATATATACTTGTCAATTAGTTTATACATTTTCAATATGAAAGCCTTTTTTCTAAAATGGGAAATGAAATAGCCGAAAGATAAAAGTGCAATTTTTGTAATGGCATCGATTTTGATTTATACAGAGTATAACGCTATCAACTTATAGAAAAGGTAGCGAGCAAACAATAATAAACAACTGATTAACAAACTAATAAAGATGAAACTAGTAAGAATATAGCTTTCCAATATGGAAATTTGCCTGTTAAAATGAAAAAGAAACTCGAAAAGAATAAAATGCAATACAAAAATGAAAGTATATAATTTAGAAAATATTAAATCTGCTGCCGAACTGAAACATCGGACTGAAGTAATTAGCATGAACGAACGTTCTATTATAGTGCTCGACACTTTTACCGGCATTGCCCAAAAGCTGCAAGCTGTTTCTATTTCTTTATTCCATCTCGATATCGAAAAGGTTATGAATCAATTGCAGGATTTCGAGAATGATTGTGGAAATTGGCTGGACAATCTTCTTTCCTCCGAAATGCAGAAAGCAGAAGCTGCCAAAGAAATAAAAGTACACATCGATCAAATTTCCCGTTTATGTAATGAAAATCCGAACATCATTGACGATCATGAGATTATGGCTCACGGAGCAATGATATCCTCTCTTATTCTGTCACATTATTTAGAAGAATGTACGAAAAAGAACTTCATCTTGAACTCATGTCATTTCATGCGGCTAGGGCTTGATCGGAAACCGGATATAAAGTATGTGAAAAAAAATGTAGAAGAACTGATGAAAGCCTGTCCCGATGTCCCCATTCTTATTACCCAAAGCCGTTTGTGTAAAAATGCATATGATGAAGTGGATTTATTCCCACAAATAGGAAATGAGTATTATGCCACTGTTATCGGGGCTGTATTCCATGCGGATGAAATTATAACATCCTTACGTTCTGATGAAATTTGTTTCCAAGGTATGGAACATACTCGGACTCTTACATACGGTGAAGCCGAGAATTTTATTGATAGCGGCATTGCATTGCTTCATCCGGAATGTATTCCGCTGGCGCGCACCGTCGGTATGGCCATTGTATTGATAAAAACACCGGAAGATACATTACGGATATCATCAGAAAAAACAGGAACAAAAGTAAAAGCTGCTGTTTCACGCAGAGGTGTGGTCTTTGTCAAACTTCGTTCGTTAGGGGTTCTTACTTCTTATCTATTTATTGGAAAAGTATTTGATGTGTTCGAGAAATATAAGGTTCCTGTCTATTTAGCGACTTCCTCTAATGTGAGTGTTTCATTGGCTGTGAAATGTAGCAACGACACATTACGCCTGATATATCGTGAATTACATAAGTATGCGGAAATAGGAATGGAAACAGAAATGTCTGTGGTCAGCGTTATTGGCGATCTAAATTGGGAAAAGCATACAGGGTTGGAAGCCAGAATTATAGAAACGCTGAAAGAGATGCCGGTATGCATGATTTCATATGGCAGCAGCACTCACAATCTTTCAGTGCTGGTACGGGAACAAGATAGAGAAAAGGCATTAATGACACTGTGCAAAGCCTTTCTAGATATTCCATCAGAAAAATTTGATGTAATAAAACAAACTCAATTACAAGACTCTTTTGTCATGTGACCTTCTTGAATAAACAGAAGCAACAAATTTGCCCGACAGGTATTTGTTGCTTTTGTTTTTGATTAAATAATTCTTTCCCTTATAAACAAAACAGACATATAGTTGATTACCAGTCCTGAATAACCTTTTAAAATAGTTGCTGTTATCCATTCTTAACTTTAACACAGAACAGGAGATAATAAAATGGATTTAAAGCAAACAAAGAACATCTCTGTTAAAATACTTTTTGTATATTTGCAACAATACGTTTTATCGTTAAAATAGTTGTAACAGAAATAATACACATAAAAGAAAAACAGAGTAAATAGAAAATGAAGCGAGTTATTAACCTGGACAATTGGAATAGAAAAGAGCATTTTAAATTCTTCTCGGCTCTCGATGACCCTTTTTGGGGAATTACCACGACTGTTGATTTCACAAGCATATATCAACAAAGTAAAAATATGGAAGTTTCTTTTTTTCTTTATTCTGTGCACTTCCTATTGAAATGTATCAATGCGACTACTGCATTCAAATTACGTATAGAAAACGGAGAAGTAGTAGAATATGATAAAATCAATATTTCGCCCACTATCGGAAGAGAGGACGGAACTTTTGGCTTTGGATTTTTTGAGTATGACACAGATCTTTCCTTATTTATTGAAAATGCAGAAAAGGAAATACATAGAGTAAAAAACAGTACCGGACTTTCTTTTTCCAAGGACACAGCAAGAGCGGATGTCATCCGTTATTCGGCTCTGCCCTGGTTTGCCTTTTCCGAGATGAAACATGCCGGTTCAATTCAAACAGGAGATTCTATACCCAAAATTTCCACAGGTAAGCTGATACAAGAAAAAAAGAAACTTTTGCTTCCTATATCCATCAGTGTCCACCATGGCTTGGTGGATGGACGAAATGTTGCTGAATTTATACAGAACGTAAAAGACGGACAAAATAATACATTATGATATGATTGCTCTCTCTTCCTATTCTAATAATAAAACATGAAAAATAAAATAGAATTTATCGCTTTTGATGCCGATGACACTCTTTGGGAAAATGAACTTTATTTTCAAGAGTTGGAACACAAATTTTGTCATCTTCTGAGGAAATATTCACCGGCTCCTTCCGTATCAGAAGAATTGTTCAAGACAGAAATAAAAAATCTGCATATCTATGGTTATGGACTGAAAGGAATGCTGCTTTGCATGATTGAAACCATTTGCAAAGTTACTAATGGAGAAGGAGACCTCAATCTCGTAAAAGAAATCCTCCGATCAGGTCAGGAACTTCTGCAAAGACCAATCACATTATTGGACGGTGTGCAAGAAGTCATATCAGCCTTGCACGAAAATTATAAATTAGTATTGGCCACCAAAGGTGATTTGTTCGATCAAAAAAGAAAGATTTCTGCGTCCGGACTACAAGAATACTTTTGTCACATAGAAATAATGAGCGACAAGAAAAATGCGGATTATAAAAGATTGCTTGATCATTTAGGATGTAAGGCAGAAAATTTACTGATGATAGGTAACTCGATAAAGTCGGATATTATTCCCATATTGGAACTCGGAGATTATGCAGCCTATGTACCTCATCATGTCACTTGGGCACACGAACAATATGAAGGAGAAGTAACGCACTCCCACTTTATTAAGTTGAATAACATTAAAGAGATACAAAACTATCTTTAGTTTTTGCCATACTCCATTCTCCACGTGGTAACTCTTTGAACAAAAATACCACGTCCGGCAAGACTCAAAAAAGGATAAGTCACTCTATACAACAAAAAAGGGTTGTCAAAACGTGGATAATGCTGTCGTTTCGTTCGTAGGGGCGAGGTTCGCTCGCCCGAAAACAGTTTGCTTTGTGTCTTCGGGCAGGCAAACCCTGCCCCTACAGTTGACGATTGGATAGTCCGGTTTCGTTTTGACACTTCCTTTTATACACATTTAAAACCCAATACTTAATCCGGCTATCAGATAAGTTTTGTCAAATGAGGGCGAAACAATAGCCTGTACAAACAAAGGCAAAGAAAAATGATCTGTAATATTAATGTTCTTGGAAGCTTTTAAAGCAATATCTGTAAAAGCAGCACCATCAGCATCATACATTCCTTTCCAGGGAGTGAAACCAACGGAAGGAGTGAGCGTAATTTCTGCCGGGCAAGCAATATTATAAGAAGCATTGATATAAGTGGAATAAGCACGATCACCGTCTTTGTTATCGTCTCCTCCCGCAAACATGGTAGACCAGCTCAAGGTCAGAGGAAAGTTCTCGCCGAAATTATAAGCTAATGTTCCTTCAAAATGATGATCATGTTTATAATCCCCGTAGGGCATGGTGATGCCATTCCACCAATAGTCGGTCACTGTAATACCTAAACCGCCAATGGTATAACTCAAATTGATGTCAAACTCTTGTGCACCGTCTGTCTTGGTCAGGCTCTGACTCCCCCAAGCAGACAAAGAAAGATTGCCGTAAGATAATCCTAATGTAGGCTGTACAGAGAATCCTGAATTCTGGTAAGCGCCACGCCAAATGTAATCACTTACAAAATCCGCCTTAGCCGTTACGTTAAATTCTTGTGCTTTTATCACTCCAGGCAACAGTAGAGCCAGCACCAAGACCACTTTTTTCAAATTCTTTTTCATCTTAAAAAATTAAACTAATCAATATTCGTGTTTTACATATTTATACTATTTCCTTCTTATTGTCTGAAAGGAAATATCCATTTTGAGTTTTTCTGAATCAAGATGCATCATTCAATAGGGTGATGCACGTCAAAGATCAAGAATCCATGTTATCAAAGCAAAGAACAATACAATGATAGCCACAGCTTCTAGAGCCGACAGGCTCTCGGTATCCAGGAAACTTCTCTTTTTCATGACGCACATCTTCCTAATTTAATGACTATATATTTTTTATTATTTTGCCTTTTCTAAAGCAGCATTCAGTTTTAATACATTCACCTTCTCTGTACCGAATATGCCCATAAACGGTTTTTCCACAGCTTTATCTACAATAGCTTTTACAGTTTCCTCACTCATTCCGCGAGCTTTAGCCACACGTTGTACCTGCACGTATGCGCAGGCCGGAGTGATGTCAGGATCCAGCCCGGAACCGCTGGCTGTGACCATTTCGGCAGGTACTTCCTTACGGCTCAAGTAAGGATGATGCTTTAAAAATGTATCAATCCGCGCTTCTACTTCAGCCAAGTATTCTGCATTGGTAGGGCCTTTATTGCTACCGGCCGAACTGGTTGCATCATAACCATCTCCGGCACATGAAGGACGTCCCCAGAAATAGATATCTTCCGTAAATGATTGTCCCACATTGGCGGCACCTACCACTTTTCCGTTAAGTTCCACCACCTCGGCATTGCCGGAATTAGGTCCGGCAAATTGAGCGAAAATCCATAAGACTAGTATATAGCATACTGAGAAAAACACACAAAAGACTAAGGTAAGTCTGAATGACTTTATAAAATTTTTCATTGTCGTTTACTTGTTAAAAGAATAATCCTACTACTAAATCTATTAATTTAATACCCACAAAAGGAGCAATAACACCACCTATGCCATATATCAAAAGATTACGACGAAGCAAGGCGGAAGCTCCTATCGGTTTGTATTGAACTCCTTTCAATGCCAGCGGAATCAGAATAGGAATAATGATGGCATTGAATATAACCGCAGACAAGATAGCACTCTCAGGGCTATGCAGCCCCATAATATTCAATGCAGCCAGTTCCGGAATGGAAAGCATGAACAATGCAGGAACAATGGCAAAATATTTGGCCACATCATTGGCTATGGAGAAAGTGGTCAGTGTACCACGTGTCATCAGCAATTGTTTACCTATCTCGACAATCTCTATCAGCTTGGTAGGATCATTATCCAAATCCACCATATTCCCTGCTTCCTTGGCAGCCTGTGTACCGCTATTCATGGCAACCCCCACATTAGCTTGGGCAAGGGCAGGAGCATCATTTGTTCCGTCACCCATCATGGCAACCAGTTTGCCGGCAGCCTGCTCTTTCTTGATATACTCCATCTTATCCTCTGGTTTAGCCTCGGCTATGAAGTCGTCTACTCCGGCTTTCTCTGCAATATATTTGGCGGTCAATGGGTTATCTCCCGTCACCATGACTGTTTTTACCCCCATCTTGCGTAAACGTTCAAAACGTTCCTGAATACCCGGTTTTATAATATCCTGCAATTCTATTACTCCGGCAATTTTCTTATTGACACTTACCACCAATGGAGTACCTCCATTACTTGTAATGGTTTGAATGATATCTTCCGTTTCTTTTGGGAAAGGGTTTCCGGCAGACAAAGCTATCTTGCGGATCGCATCAAATGCACCTTTACGGATTTCTGTTCCATCCTTCAAGTTAATACCCGAGCATTTGGTTTCGGCGGTAAATTTTATCATATGAGCACCATCGGTATTCAAATTACGCATCCGTAAACCCGATTCACGTCCCAGTTCAATAATAGATTTGCCTTCCGGAGTATCATCAGATACAGATGAGAGCAGGCAGGCTTCGATGAAAGCATGTTCATCCACTCCCTGAGCCGGATAAAAACGGGTAGCTTTACGGTTTCCTATAGTTATTGTTCCTGTTTTATCAAGAAGCAACGTATCTATATCTCCGGCTGTTTCCACTGCTTTACCCGATTTGGTTATGACATTGGCACGCAAAGCACGATCCATCCCGGCGATACCGATAGCCGAAAGCAATCCTCCGATAGTGGTAGGAATGAGGCAGACAAACAAGGACAGAAAAGAAGCAATGGTAATGACAGTTCCCGTATAATCGGCAAACGGTTTAAGGGTGATACACACAATGACAAAGACCAATGTAAATGCTGCCAACAGGATAGTCAATGCAATTTCATTCGGTGTTTTCTGGCGGGATGCGCCTTCCACCAATGCAATCATCTTATCCAGGAAACTTTCACCCGGCTGGGTGCTTACCATTACTTTTATCTGATCGGACAATACTTTTGTACCTCCTGTTACTGAACTCTTGTCACCGCCTGCTTCACGGATTACAGGAGCGGATTCGCCTGTGATGGCACTTTCGTCAATAGACGCCAGTCCTTCGATGATCTCGCCATCGGCAGGAATTACATCTCCTGCCTCGCATACAAAAATATCACCTTTCTTTAACCGGGAACTACTGACAGTTTTCAAAGTCCCGTTCACAATCAATTTGGCAGGGGTTTCCTCACGAGTCTTCCTCAGGCTATCGGCTTGTGCTTTTCCGCGCGCTTCGGCAATAGCTTCAGCAAAATTAGCAAATAACAAGGTGATGAACAGGATTACGAAAACCCATAAATTATAAATAAATGAGCCTTGTGAATCATTAACGATAGAGTAGAGCATCACCAAGAACATAATAGCTGTACAAACCTCTACCGTGAACATAATCGGATTCTTAATCATCACTCGCGGATTCAACTTCACGAATGATTGTTTTATGCTGTCAATGACTTGCTCCTTCTGAAATAAAGAAGCTGATTTATTATCTTTCATATCTTCTATTAATATCGTTGTCTGTTATCAGAATTATAAACTCAAGTGCTCGGCAATAGTGCTTAATGCATGTACCGGGAAGAATGATAGTGCGGCAACAATAAAAATAACCGCAAATGTCATCACACCGAATGTCACTGTATCGGTTTGCAATGTGCCGGCGCTTTCGGGAATAAATTTTTTCTTAGCCAGAATACCTGCTATGGCCACTTGACCTACAATCGGGACAAAACGTCCTAATATCAGCACAATACCACAAGAGTAGTTCCAAAACCATGTGTTATCACCCAGTCCTTCAAAACCGGAACCATTATTGGCGGCACACGAGGTGTATTCATAAAGCATTTCACTCAGACCATGATATCCGGGATTGTTCAGCCAGCCACCTTCACTTTCCACAAATGCAGGCGCATGAACAAACAGATAAGCAGCCAATGCCGTACCAACTAAAATGATAAACGGATGAAGTAGTGCCACAATGGAAGCAATCTTCATTTCACGTGCTTCTACTTTATGACCAAGGAACTCCGGTGTACGGCCTACCATCAACCCACTGATGAACACGGCGATAATAATAAATGTAAAGTAGTTCATCCATCCCACACCTACACCGCCAAACCATGTGTTGATCTGCATGTTCAGCATTTCCATCATACCCGAAAGCGGCATTGTTGAATCGTGCATACCATTGACAGAACCATTGGAAGTAACCGTAGTAGTAATACTCCACAAAGCAGTGGCGGCCGAGCCCAAACGTATTTCTTTACCTTCCATCGCGCCATTATCCTGCGCTATCCCCATTTCGTCAATACGTGGATTACCACCCATCTCCTGACTCACATTGATACAAACTCCTACCAGATAGGCAAACAGCATGACACCATATATACTATAACCCAATTTTTTACGTTTCAGATAGAAACCGAATGCAAATGCCATCGCCATAGGTATGATAAGGATAGACCAACATTCCACCATATTGGCAAAATAGGTAGGGTTCTCCAATGGATGAGAAGAGTTTACACCAAAATAACCACCACCATTAGTACCCAATTGTTTGATAGGGACAATAGCCGCCGTAGGGCCTTGTGATACATATTGTGTAGCTCCTTCCATGGTGGTCACTTTCATTTTTCCGTCAAAGCCCATCGGAGTTCCTTGCACAATCAGGATAAAGCCTACGACCAATGAAAGAGGCAACAGGACACGGGTACAACTTAATACCAAATAGTTCCAGAAATTGCCAATAGTCTGAGTAGTCTTTGCAGCCAGCGCTTTCATTATACCTGCCATGGCAGCCATACCGGTAGCGGCAGTAATAAACTGAAAGAGCATGATGACGAATAGCTGAGTAAAATAAGTCAGCCCACTTTCACCGCTATAATGTTGCAAGTTGCAGTTCACCATGAAACTGATACAAGTATTGAATGCCTGATGCGCAGTCTGACCGACATTTCCATCCGGGTTAAGCGGCAGCACACCTTGTGTAACCAACAGTACCATCCCCCAAAGGAACCAAAATAGATTTACCACCAGCAAGGCTCTCAAAAACTGTTTCCAGTTCATCTCCTCATTGGGATTGATACCACTCAGTTTGAACATAACCCGTTCAACGGGCTTCATAAAATCCGACCAAGTCTTTTCACCTTTATAAACTTTAGCGATATATTTGCCCAAAGGATAGCTGAGCACTACCATTAAGACAATTTGCGCTATAACACCTAAAACTTCAGTATTCATAACTCTTTATTTCTTAACTTACTTTTTTAAAACTTCTCCGGCTTGATGAGAACATACATCATATAGCCGAACATAATCAAACTAACTACAAATAATGCTGTGTACATAACTTGTTTCTCCTTTCTTTTTTTAGATCTTCTCGAACCAGTCTATGCATTTAAAGAAAAGCCAAAAGCAAGCTATGCCGCTCAAGGTACAAACCACAAATCCGATTGAAAATAAATCCATAATTCCTTTTTTAAATTAATACTATTGTTAACTGCCACACTATATGCCAATAGTGTGCCATTACCGGCAAACAGGAGATAAGTAACTGATTTATATACAGATATAACAACAAGAAAAAAGAGAGAGCAAAAGAAAATCTTTTCAAAATGAAAAGGGAAGAATATCAAAACAGGAGAATAATTGATTTATTTGCTGCCAAACTGCATAATTCCCCAATTTATTATATAGCTTTGTATAGAGGTTTTAATACAGAAAAACAGAAAGGAAAAATGAAGAAGATAAATGTTACCGTAGCCGATATCACTACTTTAAAAGTCGACGCCATTGTAAATGCAGCCAACTGTTCGTTGCTGGGTGGCGGTGGTGTAGATGGAGCTATCCATCGGGCTGCAGGCCCGGCGTTGTTAGCGGAATGCAAAACATTGGGCGGTTGTCCGACGGGGGAAAGCAAGATAACCGATGCATACAACCTGCCATGCAGGAAAGTGATTCATACCGTAGGACCCGTATGGCATGGGGGAATGCATGGAGAAGCCGAAAAACTTGCATCATGCTATCATACCAGTTTCATACTAGCGAAAGAGAACGGCATCCAAAGCATTGCATTCCCCTGTATCAGTACCGGCGTATATCATTATCCCAAGGAAGAAGCGGCACGTATCGCATTGAATGCCATCGGGGAAGAAATGGCACATGGCTATGAAGGAGAAGTGATTGTATGCTGTTTCTCGGAGGAAGATGCCGAAGTATATCGAAAGCTCTTGTCTTGCTGAGGAAAGTCACGGATCATTTCTATATCCGGAATGTATTGATTCCGTAGCCATCTTTGCTTGAAACCATCTTGCAATAATGCTGCCTATGGTCTTTCGTGAAGCAGTAGAATTTGAGTGGGGCTGTTTATCCGTAAGGAATACATAAAAGACTTGGGAACCGGATTCGTCATTAAAAGGTCTTATCCGTATCCCTAATCCTTTCCTGCTCTATGGTTAAGGGTTTTCTTCCTGTTTGTTTTATCTCCGCAAGTCTTTGGAGTTAACTCCATAACCTTGGGAGTCAACTCCAAAGCTTATGGAGTTAACTCCAAAGGCTATGGAGATAGAATACATCCGTATAAAAAGACTTAACCATAGGGCAGGAAAGGGTTGATCAATGACCTGCAACAACTAAATGCCGTACTCCTCTATCTTTCTATATAAAGTAGTCAAACCTATTTTCAATAAACGTGAAGCCTCAGCCTTGTTTCCTTTAGTATGTTGCAGAACTTTAGCGATATGACGTTTTTCCATAGCGGCCAGTTCAAACTCTGAATAATTCTTGCCGGAATAATCTTCCTGCCGGGCATTCTGTATTTCAATGGGAAGATCTTGTAAGGTGAGCTGTTTGTCGCAGACAATCATGCTGCGTTCTATCACGTTTCGCAATTCACGGATATTTCCTCTCCAGTCGGCAGCTTTCAAAGCTTTCAAGAACTCCGGAGCCATCCCTTCCACCTGTTTCCCCAGTTTCTTTGAAAAGAGTTGGATAAAGCTTTCCGCCAAAAGTTCGATGTCTTCTTTGCGCTCACGAAGAGGAGGGAGGTGTATCTGAAAAACAGAAAGACGATAATAAAGATCTTCACGGAAATTACCTTGTTCTATTTCTTTTTTCAGGTCCCGATTGGTGGCGGAGATAACGCGGACATTCACTTTCGTCGGTTTCGTGTCGCCTATCTTGATGTACTCTCCCGCTTCGAGCACACGAAGTAATTTGGCTTGCAGCTCGAAAGCCATTTCACCTATTTCATCCAAAAAGATGGTTCCGTTATCGGCCACTTCGAACAGCCCCTTCTTATCTTTCATCGCTCCGGTAAACGAACCGGCTTTATGACCGAATATCTCGCTTTCAAGCAGATCTTTGCTAAAAGCAGAACAGTTTACAGCCACAAAAGCATTCTCTTTGCGAAGACTGTTGCGATGGATGGCTTGTGCAAAGACCTCTTTCCCCGTGCCTGTTTCTCCGGTCAGCAAGACTGTAACATCCGTTGCCGAAACCTTTCGGGCCAATGCTACGGCTTGTTGCATACCCTCCGACTTCCCTTTTATAGCGTCAAAAGAGAAACTTTGGGTCTCTTCTGTTTTCACTTTTTCTCCTACATTCTTTTTAGCCTGAGCCATAGCCCGGCTGATTAACGGAATAATTTTATTATTATCATCCCCTTTGGTGATATAATCAAAGGCTCCATTCTTGATTGCCTGCACACCATCCGGAATGTTACCGTGGGCGGTCAAAAGTATCACCTCCAATTCTGGATAGAGTTTTTTGATGGTTGTAACCATATCCACTCCATTGCCGTCCGGCAAAAACACATCACACAACACCACTTGGGGATTATGTAACTTAAGTTGTTTCAATGTAGACTGGCAATCGGCTGCCTGGAATACTTCGTAACCTTCCAATTCCATCATACGCGAAAGAAGTTTGCGTATTTGCGGTTCATCATCAATAATTAAAATACTATCCATATATTTATTCTGTTTTGCGTGACAAAGATAGAATAAAATGAACGCTCGACAAAAGGATAATACTTAATTTCTGTTTTATAGAAAACGCTTTCTGATTAGCTTTTTTTAATCTCGGACTTTCTGAACCACTCCCGTAGGGAGTAAACAATAACAAGCTGTAAAAAAACATATTTACTGATCAATAAAACTCATCTTATAATGAACCTTTTTATATTTTGTTTCGTTAAATATACCGGATGACATCTCAATTTACTTCCGTCAATTCCTCCCTATTCTTAATTAATTTAAACTATTATAGACTATGAACAAAATAGAAATAAAAGACTTGTATCTTGTTTTCGGTCCGGAAAAGCAGAAAGCGTTCCGGATGTTGAAAGAAAGAAAAAGCAAAAATGAAATTTTAAAGGCGACTAATTGTACTGTAGCAGTTAAAAACGCCAATCTGACAATCAAAGAAGGAGAGTTCTTCGTAATCATGGGACTGTCGGGCAGTGGCAAATCAACTTTATTGCGCTGCATAAACCGGTTAATCAAACCCACAAAAGGACAAGTACTGATTAATGGAACAGACATTACTGCCGCATCTGATAAGGAATTGCTGGAAATGCGCCGCCGGGAAATAGCTATGGTGTTCCAAAATTTTGGTTTGTTACCTCATCGCAGTGTTTTAAGCAATATTGCATTCGGGCTCGAACTCCAAGGAGTTCCCAAACAGGAACGTGAGAAAAAAGCCATGAAGAGTATGGAAATAGTCGGGCTGAAAGGATATCAGAATCAGATGGTCGGACAACTTTCCGGCGGAATGCAGCAACGTGTGGGATTGGCACGCGCTTTGGCAAATGATCCGGAAATATTACTGATGGATGAAGCCTTTTCCGCTCTGGACCCATTGATCCGCGTACAAATGCAAGATGAAATGCTGGCACTGCAGTCCAAAATGAAAAAGACCATCGTCTTTATCACGCATGATTTGAGCGAAGCAATTAAACTGGGTGACCGCATTGCCATTATGAGAGATGGAGAAGTGGTGCAAGTCGGAACTTCAGAAGAAATTTTAACTGAACCGGCCAATGACTATGTGGCAAGATTTGTAGAAAATGTGGACCGGAGCAAAATCATAACGGCAGGAAGTATTATGATAACCCGTCCCGCCGTAGCCCGTCTGCGTAAAGAAGGTCCCGAGGTTCTGATCAGAAAGATGAAAGAAAGAGATATTACCGTGCTTCCTGTGATAGATGAAAATGACAAGCTGATAGGAGAGATTACATTGGAAAGTGCCGCCATTCTTCGGCGTAAAGGTATAAAATCAATCCAGGAAGCCGTACAAAGTGAAGTACATTCCGTTACGGAGGACACAAAGATTGAGGATCTGCTTCCCTTAATCACGAAAACCAATTCTCCCATTTATGTGGTGAATGAAGAACGCGAACTGAAAGGCTTGGTTCCTCTATCGTCCATCGTAGTAGAGATGACCGGAAAAGATAAAGAAGAAATTAATGAACTTATTCAAAACGCTATCGAATTATGATAAACATAGGAAAATATATAGAAACAGCCATCAACTGGCTCACAGAAAACTTTGCCCCTCTTTTCGACGCCATCAATGTTGGAATAGGCGGGTTCATAGATGGGTTCCAAAACATATTGATGTGGATACCTTTTTATGTAACAATAGCATTGCTGGCCATCCTGGCTTGGTATAAATCGGGAAAAGGAGTCAGCATTTTTACCATTTTAGGATTATTGCTGATTTGGGGAATGGGATTTTGGAACGAAACCATGCAGACTTTAGCATTGGTGCTTTCGTCTACCATCATCGCTCTTATCATGGGACTTCCCTTGGGAATATGGAGCGCAAACAGCAAACGATGTGATAAAATTCTGCATCCTATCCTCGACCTGATGCAAACGATGCCTGCTTTCGTCTATCTGATTCCTGCCGTACTCTTTTTCGGGCTGGGAACCGTTCCGGGAGCCTTTGCCACCATTATTTTTGCCATGCCTCCCGTAGTGCGTCTGACCAGCCTGGGTATCAAGCAAGTACCGAAGAATGTTGTAGAAGCTTCGCGCTCTTTTGGTGCGACACCTATGCAATTATTATTCAAGGTACAATTACCGCTGGCATTGCCCACTATCATGACCGGTATAAACCAGACAATCCTGATGTCGCTCTCCATGGTGGTCATTGCCGCTATGATTGCAGCCGGAGGGTTAGGGGAAATCGTACTGAAAGGTATCACGCAGATGAAAATAGGTTTAGGTTTCGAAGGCGGTATCGCAGTAGTCATCCTGGCCATCATTCTGGATAGAATAACACAAGGACTTGGAAAACAAAAGAAAGGGAAATAAGCATGAAGAAAATACTATATTTTTTGTCTTTCCTCCTGCTGCTTGCCTCTTGCAGCGGGAAAAAAGATGATAAGACAATAAGCATTGGATACATAAACTGGGACGACGGCATCGCCCTGACCTATTTGACGGAAGTGATTCTTGAACAACAAGGTTATCATGTCGTTTTAAAGAATGCCGATCCGGCTCCTATCTATGCAACAATGGCCCGTGGCAAAGTAGATTTGCTGATGGATGCTTGGTTACCGGCTACACAGGCCGATTATATGAAACAATACGGAAAGAATCTGGAAATCTTAGGCAAGATCTATCCGGATGCCCGTATCGGTCTGGTAGTCCCCGATTATGTGGACATTCATTCCATTGAGCAATTAAATGCCAACAAAGAAAAATTCGGAGGCGAGATTATCGGCATTGATGCCGGTGCAGGGATTATGCATGCTACAGATATGGCCATAGAAAAATACAATCTGGATTACAAATTGCTGGAGTCTAGCGGACCGGCCATGACCGCAGTACTAAAAAGAGCCGTTGACGAGCATCAATGGATTGTGGTGACGGGATGGACTCCCCATTGGATGTTCACCCGCTTTAAATTAAAATTTCTGGAGGACCCGAAAGGTATTTTTGGTAAAGCGGAAACAATTACGGCCATTGCCCGCAAAGGATTTGGTGAGCAACACCCGTTTGTGGCAAAACTGATAGAAAACATACATCTGAGCACCGAAGAAATCAGCAGCCTGCTGGATGATGTATCACAAAATGAATATAATGAAAAAGAAGGAGCGGAAAAATGGGTAAAAGAACATCAGGAGCTGGTAGATTCCTGGATTCCCCGGAAATAGAAATATCTCACTTACCTTGAGGGCCGCGCCCAAGGTAAGTGAGAAAACAAACGAACTTTGTATCAGCTCAACTATGCCATATATTTTGATAAGTTTCTCGAAAACAAAACCTATCTTTGCAACATAATAAAACACTTATAAATTATGAATGTTATCAAATCAAGGTTCGTCTATCACTTAATGGCAATAATCACTGTAGCTATTTGGGGAACTACTTTTGTTTCTACTAAGATTCTAATCCAACATGGATTAAGTCCTTCCGACATCTTCTTTTATCGTTTCACTCTGGCCTATCTTTGCATGTGGTGTATTTCTTATAAAAAACTATTTGCCAACAGAGTAAAAGATGAATTGTTACTTTTATTGGCCGGATTATGTGGAGGAACTATTTATTTCATTACTGAAAATACGGCTCTCGGTATCACATTAGCCTCCAACGTGTCTCTGATAGTATGCACATCACCTGTTCTGACCACACTGCTTTCTTATTTGTTCAGAAGAAAAGAACCTTTCACCCGCCATCTTGTTTACGGATCGATCATGGCTTTGATAGGAGTGGGGCTGGTTGTTTTCAACGGCAGTTTCATTCTGAAAATTAATCCTTTGGGAGATATTCTTTCACTGACCGCTGCATTGATGTGGGCATTTTATTGCCTTATTCTCAAACAATTGGATAATCATTATTCTATCGTATTCATTACCCGTAAAGTATTCTTCTACGGAGTGCTGACCATTCTGCCCATGTTTTTATTCCGTCCGTTAAATTGGGACAATATCTTGATGATGCAACCCATCGTGTTTGGAAATCTCCTCTTTTTGGGATTTGTCGCCTCCATGCTCTGCTTCATAGCCTGGAATGCTTGTGTCAAGGAATTGGGAGCCGTAAAAAGTACAAACTATATTTATATCGTCCCTTTGGTAACTCTTCTTACTTCAGCGGTCATTATTAATGAAAAGATAACTTGGATAGCCCTTACCGGCTGTTTTCTTATCTTGTGTGGTGTATATTTGGCAGAACGGAAAACAAATCCTACATTTGAGGCAAAATCTTAAAGCCCTTTAATTATGAACGAGATAGACAAAATGCGTAACAGTCAGCTGGCCGATATGGAGAAACCGGAAATACAGGCCAGTTTCATATACGCCAAAAAACTAGTGGCCCAATTACGGATGATGAGTACATACGATGATGGTTTCAGGGAAGTGCTGGAAGAATTAGTGCCGGGTATCCCTTCCACTTCTGTCATCTGTCCACCATTTTACTGTGATCATGGACACGGCATCCGCTTAGGAGAGCATGTCTTTGTGAATGCCAACTGTACATTTTTAGATGGTGGATATATCACCATAGGAGCACATACATTGATAGGGCCCAATGTACAGATCTATACTCCACATCATCCGGTAGATTACATAACCCGACGCGAACCCAAAGAGTATGCATATCCCGTAACTATCGGAGAAGATTGCTGGATAGGAGGAGGAGCTATTCTTTGTCCCGGAGTAAAAATAGGTCATCGCTGTATTATCGGAGCCGGAAGTGTCGTAACTAAAGACATTCCCGACAATTCCGTTGCTGTAGGTAATCCGGCCAAAGTGATTAGAAAAGTTGATTAAAAAAAGAAAACAGATAATTATGAAAGTTTTGGCCCCACATAATTATCTGTTTCTCGTATTCAGCCAATATAAACATTGACGCTCAGAAACAGGCAATCGTCTCCGTTAGAACATTCAAAGTCTATTTTATTCTCTCTGGCCAGCCAACCTATAGCTGCATTCAAATCTCTGTCAGACAATTCTGAAGCTCTTTTTAAATCACAATAACTCCACCGTTTATTGTCATTCAGCAGTTTCCAAACTTTTCCTGCGTTTACTCCAATTTGATGTTTATCCATTTTGATGTTCAATTAAAGAAGTTAATAATAGAATGCTTAGTTTTTTGCGGTAAATATAACCTTTTATTAAAATAAAATAGACTCTCCTACATAAAATTCATGTAAAAGACATGATTATTTAACATTTGTTTCTGTCAAATTTCATGTAAATTCTCTTTTTATGAAGATATTTATTGCCGGATGAGCCATTTTTACAAATATTTCCTCTAACTTTGTAAGTCAATTAATCCTTTGATATGAAAAGAAATAAAATAAACTGGAGAGTTCCCAAAGGTATGGAACTCACAGAGTTAGATAAAAAGGTTCTCTATTATCAAGATAGAGGTCATTTAGTACCTTCACGTGAACTGATCAAGACACCGGAACAGATTGAAGGAATACGCCGTAGCGGTATTGTCAATACCGGAGTGCTAGACCTTGTAGAACATGAGATCCATGCAGGCATGAGCACATTGGAAATAGACAAGCTGGTTTATGAATATACGAAAGATCACGGCGGCATTCCTGCAACCTTAGGTTATGACGGTTTTCCCAAAAGTTGCTGCACCTCTATCAATGAGGTTGTTTGTCACGGTATTCCCAATGAATTCGATATTCTGGAAGAAGGAGATATCATCAATGTGGATTGTACTACCATTCTTGATGGTTATTATGCCGATGCATCGCGTATGTTTACCATTGGAAAAACCACACCTCAAAAAGAAAAACTGGTACGAGTAGCTAAAGAATGTCTGGAGATAGGCATGGAAGCTGCGAAACCATTTGGTTTTGTAGGGGACATAGGACATGCAATTGAAAAACATGCTAAAAAAAATGGATTCTCAGTAGTGCGTGATCTCTGCGGACACGGAGTAGGCATAGAGTTCCATGAAGAACCGGATGTAGAACATTTCGGGAAAAAAGGAACTGGTATGCTATTGGTGCCGGGAATGGTTTTTACCATTGAACCAATGATCAATATGGGAACATGGGAAGTCTTCATTGATGAGGAAGATGGCTGGACTGTAGTCACCGAAGACGAACAGCCGTCTGCACAGTGGGAACATACTTTCGTTATGACAGATAACGGACTTGAAATTCTGACACATTAATATATATAATAAGGTATAGAAATATGGATACAATTATATTAGGTATAGAATCTTCCTGTGACGACACATCAGCCGCAGTTATCAAGAATGGCGTATTGTTGTCCAACGTAGTGTCCAGCCAGGCTGTTCACGAAGCTTACGGAGGGGTGGTTCCCGAATTGGCGTCACGTGCCCATCAACAAAACATTGTACCGGTGGTGCACGAAGCCTTAAAAAGGGCAGGAGTTACCAAGGAGCAACTAAGCGCCGTTGCATTCACCCGAGGACCCGGCTTGATGGGATCATTACTGGTCGGAGTATCTTTTGCGAAAGGTTTCGCACGTTCATTGAATATACCAATGATTGATGTTAACCACCTGCAAGCCCATGTGTTAGCCCATTTCATTAAAGAATCGGAAGAAGACAACAACCAACCTAAATTCCCTTTCTTGTGCCTGCTGGTGTCAGGAGGAAACTCACAGATAATATTGGTAAAGGCCTATAATGACATGGAAGTTTTGGGACAAACTATTGACGATGCAGCAGGAGAAGCTATCGACAAATGTTCTAAAGTAATGGGCTTAGGTTATCCCGGAGGTCCTATCATTGATAAACTGGCACGTCAAGGCAATCCAAAAGCGTTCACTTTCAGTAAACCACATATTCCGGACTATAACTATAGTTTCAGCGGATTAAAGACTTCTTTCCTATACTCTTTGCGTGACTGGTTGAAAGAAGATCCCGATTTCATCGAACATCATAAAAACGACTTGGCTGCTTCATTGGAAGCGACCATTGTAGATATTTTGATGGACAAGCTGAGAAAAGCAGCCAAAAATCTCAAGATAAATGAAGTGGCAGTAGCCGGAGGGGTATCAGCCAACAACGGGCTTCGTAACTCATTCCGCGAGCATGCCGGGAAATATGGTTGGAATATCTATATCCCGAAGTTCAGCTTTACTACGGATAATGCCGCAATGATCGCAATTACCGGTTATTACAAGTATCTGGACAATGATTTTTGCACTATAGACAAGCCCGCTTATTCACGGGTAACTATTTAATATTAAAAAACCGTTTTCAACATGTCAGTAGAAGGTAAATTTTTAAGTAAAGAGATTAACGATTTGTTTTGGAGAGAGGGCCTGACACTCGTTACTGCCGAGAGTTGCACGGCAGGAAGTGTGGCGGCCGCTATTACAGCCGTTGCCGGAAGTTCACAATTCTTTAAAGGTGGAATTATCGCCTATTCCAACGAAATAAAGGAAAGTCTGTTAGGGGTAAACCACGAAACTTTAGAAACTCACGGAGCTGTAAGTGAAGAAACCGTTATCGAAATGGTAAAAGGAGCGATGAAATCGATGAATTCTGATTGTGCTGTAGCAACTTCAGGTATCGCAGGGCCCACAGGAGGTACTCCCGACAAGCCGGTAGGTACCATTTGGATTGCTGCCGGATGTAAAGACAAAGTGATTACACTGAAATTGGAAGGCGACGAAGGAAGAAACAAAAACATTGCAAATGCAACCCAAAATGCACTGCAACTGCTTCGAAAGTTGTTCCAAAACGAAGAAAATGAGCAGTAATTGCAGAATTATTTGCAAAAACTCTTGTTTTATACAAATAAAAGTGCTTATTTTGCACTCCGTTTGAAATAAGTATTGAAAAAAACTATAAAAATAAGATAGCAATGTCGAAGATTTGTCAAATTACCGGAAAGAAAGCCATGATTGGCAACAATGTTTCACACTCTAAGAGAAGAACCAAAAGAACTTTTGATGTGAACTTGTTTACTAAGAAATTCTACTATGTAGAACAAGATTGCTGGATTAGCCTGAACATCTGCGCTAACGGCTTACGTGTGATTAATAAAAAAGGCCTGGATGCAGCGCTGAATGAAGCGGTAACCAAAGGCTATTGTGATTGGAAAAGCATCAAAATTATTGGTTAATTAAAAAGGAGAGATAGACTATGGCAAAGAAGGCTAAAGGTAATAGAGTACAGGTAATCCTTGAATGCACAGAAATGAAGGATAGTGGTATGCCGGGAACTTCTCGTTACATTACAACAAAAAACAGAAAAAATACCACTGAAAGATTGGAGCTTAAGAAGTACAATCCTATTTTGAAAAGAGTAACAGTTCACAAAGAAATTAAATAATTATAACCCATGGCAAAGAAAACAGTCGCAACCCTTCAGACAGGTAAAGAAGGACGTTCTTATACTAAGGTTATCAAGATGGTTAAATCTCCGAAAACAGGAGCTTACATCTTCGATGAGCAAATGGTACCTAACGAAAAAGTTCAAGACTTTTTCAAGAAATAATTCAGTCGGAATGACTGGTGGAAAGTTCCTTTCATATATTATGGAAGGAACTTTTTTTATACCACAATGTTATCATCATAATACATTATGACCAATCATTGTGACACTTTTTTTTGTCCGTGTAAGAGATTAGTTATATCTTTGTAGCATAAACAGATAAATCAGACTCCAATATGGGATTTTTTAATTTTTTCTCAAAAGAAAAGAAGGAAACTTTAGACAAAGGATTGTCCAAAACCAAAGAAAGTGTATTCAGTAAGATTGCCCGTGCCGTAGCGGGTAAATCAAAAGTAGACGATGAAGTATTGGATAATCTGGAAGAAGTGCTTATCACTTCGGATGTAGGCGTTGAAACAACTCTGAATATCATCAAACGCATTGAAGAAAGAGTTGCCAAAGATAAATATGTAAACACTCAGGAACTGAACAAGATTCTCCGTGAAGAGATAGCGGCATTATTGACTGAAAATAACACGGTGGATTCGGATGATTTCACTGTTCCGGAAGGTAAGAAGCCCTATGTCATCATGGTGGTAGGTGTAAACGGTGTGGGTAAAACCACAACCATTGGTAAATTGGCATATCAATTTAAGAAGGCGGGCAAAACCGTCTATTTGGGTGCCGCTGATACATTCCGTGCTGCCGCCGTAGAACAATTGGATATTTGGGGAGAAAGAGTAGGAGTGCCTGTTATTAAACAGAAAATGGGATCAGATCCCGCATCTGTAGCTTTTGATACCTTAAGTTCCGCCGTAGCTAATAATGCAGATGTAGTAATCATTGATACCGCAGGCCGACTTCACAATAAAGTAGGTTTGATGAACGAGCTTACTAAAATCAAGAATGTGATGAAGAAAGTTGTTGCGGACGCACCTCACGAAGTATTATTGGTTTTAGACGGTTCTACCGGTCAAAATGCATTTGAACAAGCCAAACAGTTTACTTTGGCGACAGAAGTTACTGCTATGGCAATTACCAAATTGGACGGAACAGCCAAAGGGGGCGTTGTAATTGGCATCTCAGAGCAGTTCAAGATTCCCGTAAAATATATTGGATTGGGCGAAGGCATTGAAGACATGCAGGTATTCCGCAAAAAAGAATTTGTAGACTCACTATTTGGAGAGACTGAATAATAAATGAAACGTAACACAATAGATATCATCACCTTAGGGTGTTCCAAAAACTTAGTAGACTCAGAAAAGCTGATGCGTCAGCTGGAAGCAAACGGTTATAAAGTAACTCACGATTCCGACAAACCGCAAGGAGAAATCGCAGTTATTAATACATGTGGTTTCATCGGTGATGCCAAAGAGGAATCGATCAATATGATATTGGAATTTTGTCAGGCCAAAGAAGAAGGGAAGCTCAAAAAACTATATGTGATGGGCTGCCTTTCAGAAAGATATCTAAAAGAATTGGCATTGGAAATTCCTCAAGTAGATAAATTCTATGGTAAGTTTAACTGGAATGAGTTGCTGGCAGATTTAGGCAAAGCATACAAGTCGGAATTTGCCATTGAACGGACATTAACCACACCCCATCACTACGCTTATCTGAAAATATCAGAAGGCTGTGACCGTAAATGCTCTTATTGCGCCATTCCTATTATTACAGGACGCCACATTTCACGGCCGATGGAGGAGATTATTGATGAAGTGAAACTACTTGTATCCGAAGGAGTAAAAGAGTTCCAAATTATAGCCCAAGAATTGACTTACTACGGCGTAGATTTATATAAAAGTCAGAAATTACCCGAACTCATCGAAAGAATCGCCAATGTTCCCGGTGTAGAATGGATACGTTTACACTATGCATATCCGGCCCATTTTCCGGAAGAATTATTCCGTGTTATGCGCGAACACGATAATGTATGCAAATATATGGATATTGCCTTGCAACACATTAGTGACAATATGCTGAATAAAATGCGCCGGCATGTAAGTAAAGCGGAAACCTACGAATTAATCGAAAAATTCCGTCGGGAAGTACCCGGTATTCACTTACGTACAACATTAATGGTAGGACATCCCGGTGAGACTGAAGAAGATTTTGAAGAATTAAAAGAATTCGTCAAAAAAGTACGATTCGACCGGATGGGAGCCTTCGCTTACTCGGAAGAAGAAGGAACATTCGCCGCTAAAGAATACGAAGATTCCATTTCTCATGAAGTGAAACAACAGCGTTTGGATGAATTAATGGCACTTCAGCAGGAAATAGCCGGCGAACTGAGCCAAACGAAAATAGGTAAAGAATTTAAAGTCATTATAGACCGGAAGGAAGGAGATTACTACATAGGCAGAACCCAGTTTGACTCTCCCGAGGTAGATCCTGAGGTCTTGATAAAAGCTGATGAGGAGTACTTAAAAATAGGTGAATTCTATAAAGTGAAAATTACAGCCGCTGATGATTTCGACCTATACGCCAGCATTTTATAGACCTTTGCCCTTATAAAGTTTGGATAATGTTTGTTTTTTTACTAATATAGCAACCAAATTAACACTTTAAGCTTTGAATAACAAAGAATTTATATCTGAATTATCACGTAAACTAGGATATACGAATAAAGATACATCACAATTGGTATCCTCAGTCATTGGTGTTATGACCCAGGAATTGCAAGATGGCAACAACATTGCAATCCAGGGATTTGGTACGTTTGAGGTTAAGAAAAAGCTGGAAAGAATTTCTATCAACCCGGCTACTCAACAACGTATGCTGATTCCCCCCAAGTTAGTGCTGACTTACAAACCCAGTGTAACTTTAAAAGAAAAGTTTAAATAAAATAGCCCTTATTTATAATATTATCATGAGCGAGAAAGTAACCATACAAGATATCATCGAACTTTTGGCTGAGAAACACAGCATGACTAAAAAAGATGCTGAAATCTTTGTCAAAGGAATGTTTGAACTGATAGAGGAAGCTTTAGTTACTGAAAAGTATGTAAAGGTTAAAGGACTAGGTACGTTTAAACTTACAGAGGTGGAGAGTCGTGAAAGTGTAAACGTAAATACGGGGGAAAGAATTGAAATACAGGGCCATACAAAAATATCTTTTACTCCGGATTCCAGTATGAAAGATTTAATAAATAAACCATTCGCTCATTTTGAAACGGTTATATTAAATGAAAACACCAAACTGGAAGATACCGAAACAGAAATAGAAGGAGAGGAGGAAGATACCTTTGACGGAAACGCGCCTAAGCCTAAACAAACAATTGCGGCTAAAGAGGTTGAGTTCATAGAAGCGGAAAATACAGAAGATTCTCCAAATGAGAATGCCATTGCCGCTGAAGACACTACTCCGGTTATTGAGGAAACAATTATTGAAGAACCTGTACCTTCTGTTGAAATTACAGAGGAAAAGATACAAATTATAGAACCGGAAAAAGAATCGGAAGATATTGTCACTGAAGCAGAAAAGGATATTGTTGCTGAAACAGCTGTTCCCCAAACGGTTTCCCCTTTAGCAGAAACAATAGAAGGAAACGAGGTAACAGACAAACCTCAAGAAGAAGTTATGACTATCGCCGATGCAGCCATACTGGCTGCTCGTAAAGCTTGTGAAGAAAAAACATCCTTGGCAACAATAGCGTCAGAAGAGGCAACCCCGTCAGAGAAAACAGTAATAACTCCTGTTACTTCTGATTTTGAAAAAGAACAGAAGATAGAGGAAACAACAGAGACACAAGAAATCTCAGAAGAGAAAAAGAACAAAGTTTCCCAGGGAGTTATTCTTGCTATCATTTTGATTGCCTGCATTGCAGGTGGCATATATTGGTATTTGCAATCAGATAAAACTTCGGATTTACAATCGCCGGCTACAATAAAAAACACCCAAGAACAATTGGAAGAGGATATTCCTGCAATTCCGGTTAATGACTCATTGATGCAAGGTAAAGATACCGCAAACATATGGACGAATGTTGCCGGAAAAGAGACCATCAGTCAATCACAACAGACTGTATCTCCTAGTACGGAAAAGAGTTCAGGCGTTGCGACAACCGCAAATGTTGCAAAAGAGACTTTAGCCGACACTGTAGAATATGACATAACAGGGACTAAAACTAATTACACATTACAAGAAGGAGAGAGTCTGGTAAAATTAGCAGTGAAATTCTATGGTACAAAAAAGCTATGGCCCTATATCGTGAAACATAATAAAAACATCATTAAAGATGCCGACAGAGTACCCATAGGGACTACTCTGCGTATTCCTGAACTAACTCCTAAAAAATAAGCCTTCTTGCATTTTGCCTGCTTTCGGCATAAATAAAGCAGGCAAAATACAAGAAGTAAAAAAAAGTGCGTTCAACTGATATTCTCACTCTACAAACCTTATCTTTGTATTTTAAAATTCTTTAGCCCAATAACCTTTAAAAAGTAGAGATGCACTTTACTTTTTTAATAAAAATTAGTTGCCGCTGTTAATTAATTAGCGTAATTTTGGCTGCGTTAAATGAACAAGGCTATTTACAAGCCCGTTATTAGATCAATAAAGAAACAACTAAATAAAAACAAAATTATGGCTGAAGCAATTGACATTCGCGAACTAAACGAACGAATTGAAAGACAAAGTGCGTTCGTAACCAACTTAATGACTGGTATGGACCAGGTTATTGTAGGTCAGAAACATTTGGTAGAATCATTACTTATCGGTTTACTGTCCGATGGTCATATCCTGTTGGAAGGTGTTCCGGGTCTGGCAAAGACTCTGGCGATCAAAACGCTTGCATCTTTGATTGATGCCAAGTACAGCCGAATCCAGTTTACTCCGGACTTGCTGCCCGCCGACGTTATCGGTACCATGATTTATAGTCAGAAAGACGAACAATTCATAGCAAAGAAAGGTCCGATTTTTGCAAATTTCGTATTGGCCGATGAAATTAACCGTGCCCCGGCTAAAGTACAGAGTGCTTTGCTGGAAGCCATGCAGGAACGTCAAGTCACACTGAGCAAGGAAACCTTTATGCTACCCGAACCTTTCCTTGTAATGGCTACTCAGAACCCGATTGAACAGGAAGGTACCTATCCGCTTCCCGAAGCCCAGGTAGACCGTTTTATGCTGAAAGTTATTATCGACTATCCGAAACTGGAAGAAGAAAAGAAAATCATCCGCCAAAATATCACCGGAGAGAAAATCGAAGTTCGCCCCATTCTGAAAGCAACAGATATTATGGAAGCCCGTAAAGTGGTGCGCCAAGTCTATCTGGACGAAAAGATAGAGCAATACATCGCTGATATCGTATTCGCAACCCGTTTCCCTGAAAAATATGACTTGAAAGAACTGAAAGACATGATTGGTTTCGGTGGTTCACCGCGTGCATCTATCAATCTGGCATTGGCAGCACGTAGTTATGCATTCATCAAACGTCGCGGTTACGTGATTCCCGAAGATGTTCGTGCAGTTGCTCACGATGTGCTTCGCCACCGTATCGGCTTGACTTACGAAGCAGAAGCCATGAACATGTCTTCTGATGAAATTGTAAGCAAAATCCTGAATAAAGTGGAAGTACCCTAAGGATTGTGTTCTGAGGCAGTTCTTAATTGCTTGACAGTTAGTAAGAAGACTTGGAAACAAAAGGTTGAGTACAGAGTTCCACATGGGTGGGACCGCCATTCCACCCATGTGGAACTCCCGTTTCATCTATGTGGGACTGCCGTCCCACCTGGGTGGAACACCAAATGCATCCGTTTGAAAAACCATTCTCGATAGGAGAAAAAACAGAAACCGATGCACCGGATAAATAAACAACATAGTACGAACAGTATGGAAACAAGTGATTTATTAAAACGGGTTCGCCAGATTGAGATCAAGACACGCGGACTTTCGAACAATATCTTTGCCGGACAATATCACTCTGCATTCAAGGGAAAAGGTATGTCATTCTCGGAAGTACGTGAATATCAGTATGGTGACGACGTACGTGACATTGACTGGAACGTAACCGCCCGCTACAACAAACCCTTTGTCAAGGTGTTTGAAGAAGAGCGCGAATTGACGGTTATGCTCTTGATTGATGTTTCGAACAGCTTGGATTTCGGTACGGTGAAGCAGTTGAAGAAGGATATGGTGACCGAGATTGCCGCTACATTGGCATTCTCGGCCATTCAAAATAACGATAAAATCGGAGTTATTTTCTTTTCAGACCGGATTGAGAAATTCATTCCGCCTAAAAAAGGCCGTAAACATATTCTTTATATCATCCGTGAACTGCTTGATTTCAAGCCCGAAAGCAAGCGTACAGATATAAAGATAGCTGTGGAATATCTGACCAACGTAATTAAAAAACGTTGCACCACCTTTATGATAAGCGACTTTATAGATGAAAACGACTTCCGCAATGCTTTGACCATTGCCAACCGGAAACATGATATCGTAGCTATCCAGGTATACGACCGCCGCATGGCAGAGTTACCTGATGTGGGACTGATGAAAGTACGCGATGCCGAAACCGGCCACGAGCAATGGATTGACACCTCGTCACGAGCTTTGCGTCGCGCACATAATGACTGGTGGATACAGCGTCAGGGAGTATTGAATGAAACATTTACCAAAAGTAATGTGGACTCTGTATCTATCCGCACGGATCAGGATTATGTGAAATCGTTGCTTAACTTATTTGCTAAACGAAATTAAAGAATATGAATATACTGAATACTAGCAAAAAGTTCTTGAAAGCTGGAGTTTGTGCAATTATGCTGATAACAGCCGGACAGGCACAGGCACAGCAGGTTACGGTAGACGCCAGCATTGACTCGCTGCAACTTCTCATTGGCGAACAGGCTAAAGTGAAGCTGGAAATCAGCATGGATGCCAAGCAAAAACTGCAACTTCCGTTCCTGCGCGATACATTGGTAAAAGGAGTGGAGATATTGGATATAGCCAAGCCTGATACCCAGATGCTGAACGATGGAAAACGTATGCTGATAAAACAGGAATATACAATAACCTCTTTTGACTCGGCACTTTACTATCTCCCCCCATTCGAGGTGATGGTAAACGGAGAGCCTTACCGGTCCAAAGCATTGGCCGTAAAAGTATATTCCATTCCGGTAGACACGCTGCATCCCGAACAATTCTTCGGACCGAAGACCGTTCGCGAAGTACCTATCACCTGGGATGACGTATCGGCCATCGTATGGCTTACCTTGCTGATGCTTGCTTTGGGCGGACTGGCTTACTATCTGTTTGTACGCTACAAGGATAACAAGCCTATCATCAAGAAGATCAAGATTGAACCGAAGTTGCCGCCACACCAGCAGGCGTTGAAGGAAATAGAGCGTATCAAGGGAGACAAAACCTTGCGTACAGCCGATCCGAAGACCTATTATACCGAGCTGACGGATGTACTCCGCACTTATATGGAAGAACGATTCGGCTTTAACGCTATGGAGATGACTTCATCCGAAATTATTGATAAGCTACAGGAAATCAACGACAAAGAATCTATCAAGGATTTGATGTATTTGTTCCAGACTGCCGACTTGGTGAAATTCGCCAAACATTCTCCGTTGATGAACGAAAATGATATGAATCTGGTAAACGCAGTAGACTTCATCAATAATACAAAAGTGGAACCAGACCCTAATGCAAAGCCCGAACCTACGGAAATCACCGTGGAGGAAAAGCGAAGCAAACAGGGCAGAATGATTCTGCTGGGCAGCATCAGCATCATTGTTATTGCTATTGTGGTAATTCTGTATAAGGTGCTGAGTGGTGTATATAACCTCTGGTTTTAACAAATAAATACTAGGAACAATGATTTTTGCAAATATTGAATATCTATTTCTGCTGGTTCTGCTCATACCTTATATAGTATGGTACGTCATGAAGCGGAAGAAAACCGAGCCTACGCTTCAGGTTTCTACCACACGCATGTATATGAAGGCACCCAAAAGCTGGAAGATTTACTTGCTGCATACTCCGTTCGTACTCCGTACGGTGGCTATCATCATGGTAATCCTGATCTTGGCACGCCCTCAGACCACAGACAACTGGCAGAATACCGAAATAGAAGGAATCGACATCATGCTGGCAGTGGACGTTTCTACCAGTATGCTGGCCGAAGACTTGAAACCCAACCGACTGGAAGCTGCCAAACAAGTAGCTTCCGAGTTTATCAACGGCCGCCCCAATGATAATATCGGTCTGACCATCTTTGCCGGTGAGAGTTTTACCCAATGTCCGCTGACGGTAGACCATGGGGTGTTGCTGAATCTGTTCAACAGCATCAAAGGCGATATCGCCCAGCGCGGACTGATTGAAGATGGTACTGCCATCGGTATGGGCATTGCTAATGCGGTGACCCGTCTGAAGGACAGCAAGGCGAAATCGAAAGTGATTATTCTGCTGACGGATGGTAGCAATAACCGTGGAGATATTTCTCCGCTGACGGCTGCCGAGATAGCCAAACAGTTCGGAATCAGGATCTACACCATCGGTGTCGGTACAAACGGAACTGCTCCTTATCCGATGCAGACCTACGCAGGGACGCAATATGTGAATGTCCCCGTCGAGATAGACGAAAAGACTTTGACCGAGATTGCAGGTACAACGAACGGAAATTATTTCCGTGCCACCAGCAATTCCAAGTTGAAGGAAGTCTATCAGGAGATAGACAAACTGGAGAAAACGAAGTTGAACGTGAAGGAATTCAGCAAACGCGAAGAAGAATATCAGGTATTCGCCTGGATTGCTTTCTTCTGCATTTTGCTTGAACTCTTGTTGCGTAACTCAGTATTAAAGAAAATACCTTAAAAAAAGAAAGTCATGTTTCGATTTGCAGACCCGAACTTTTTATATTTACTCATCCTATTGCCGTTTTTGGTGGCGCTGTATTTGTATTCCAATTATCACCGCCGCCAAAATATTCGCAAATATGGTGATCCGGCATTGCTGAAAGGGCTCATGCCGACTATTTCCAAGTATCGTCCTGACATCAAGTTTTGGCTGACTTTTGCTGCGTTGACATTGGTTATACTGATGTTGGCCCGCCCACAGTTCGGCTCAAAGATGGAAACGGTGAAACGAAGTGGAGTGGAAGCTGTCATTGCCTTGGACATTTCAAACTCCATGCTGGCAGAAGATGTGACTCCCAGTCGTTTGGACAAATCAAAGAAATTGATTTCCAGACTGGTAGATACGTTCAATAATGATAAAGTGGGATTGATTGTTTTTGCAGGTGATGCTTTCACGCAATTGCCCATCACAAGCGATTATGTTTCCGCCAAAATGTTCTTGGAAACCATTAATCCGTCATTGATAACCACACAAGGTACGGATATCGGTGCGGCCATCCGCCTGGCAATGAAGAGTTTTACTCCGCAAGAAGGAGTGGGACGTGCAATTATTGTCATTACCGATGGTGAAAATCATGAAGGTGGGGCAGTAGAAGCAGCCCAAGAAGCAGCCGAAAAAGGTATGCAGGTATTTGTATTAGGAGTAGGTTCACCGGATGGTTCTCCAATTCCAGCTGAGGACGGTAGCAACAATTTCCGTCGCGATAAGGATGGAAATGTTATCGTCACCCGCTTGAATGAGCAGATGTGCCAGGAAATAGCCAAGGCTGGCAATGGAATGTATATTCGCGTGGATAATACCAACTCTGCCGAGAAGGTATTGAACAATGAAATCGCCAAACTGTCAAAAGCTGATGTAGAAAGTCAGGTTTATACTGAATTTGATGAACAGTTCCAGGCTTTGGCATGGCTGGTGCTTATCCTGCTGGTGGTAGAAATGCTTATTTTGGAACGGAAAAATCCGCTTTTCAAAAATGTCAGACTATTTAAATAAGGAATGCTTATGTTACAAAAAACCTATATCACTCTGTTATTCTTACTTGTGGCAAGCAGTGCCTTCGCCCAAAAAACAGAAAGAGATTATCTGCGCAGCGGAAACAAGCTGTATAATGACAGCTTGTTTATCAAAGCGGAGGTAGATTATCGTAAGGCATTGGAAATTAACCCGAAATCAACAGATGCCATGTTCAATTTGGGAAACTCGCTCTTGATGCAGCAAAAAGCAAAGGAAGCGATGGAACAGTTTGAATCTGCTTCTAAGGTAGAGAAGGACAAGGATAAACTGGCACAGATTTATCATAACATGGGAGTTATCCTTCAGTCGTCCAAGCAGTATCCACAGTGTATAGAGGCTTATAAGGAATCTTTACGGAATAACCCGAAAGATGATGAAACTCGTTATAACTTGGCTTTGGCGCAAAAGCTGTTGAAAGACCAACAGCAAAATCAAGACCAGAATCAGGATAAGAATCAAGATCAAAAACAAGATCAGAAAGACGACAAAAAGGATCAGAACAAAAACCAGCAAGAACAGGATAAGAAAGACCAACAAAATCAAAATCAGCAGCAACAGCAGCAAAATAAGGATGAAATGTCCAAGGAAAATGCCCAACAATTATTGAATGCTGTGATGCAAGATGAAAAGAATGTGCAAGACAAAGTTAAAAAACAACTGCAAATTCAAGGAAAGAAGTTGGATAAAGACTGGTAATTTCTTAATTTTGGCAAATAAAAAAATAATTAGATAGCAATGAGGAAAGTAATTCTCTTATTCATATTAATAATATCGGTGCTCGGAGCATGGGCAGACGGAAATGTGACGTTTACCGCTTCTGCGCCTGATGTAGTAGTAAGCGGGGATCAGTTCCGGCTGACTTATACGGTTAACACTCATAAAGTCAGGGATTTTCGTGCACCTAATATCAAGGGGTTCGATGTCTTAATGGGACCAAGCCGTTCACAGCAGAGTAGTACACAGATTATAAATGGTAATGTTACTTCTACCAGCTCCATTACTTTTACTTATATTTTGATGGCTGATAAAGAAGGAACTTACACCATTCCTGGTGCTACTATTGTGGCAGACGGACAAAACAAAACTTCAAATTCCGTACAAATCAAAGTATTACCGCCTGATCAAACAAATGGTGTTGGAGGTGGAAACAATAGCGGTGGAAGAACTTCTTCACGCAGTCAGGTTGCCGGAAGCAAAATAACCAATCAAGATTTGTTTATTACCGCAACAGCAAGTAAGACTACTGTTTATGAACAGGAAGCCATCTTGTTGACATACAAGGTCTATACTTTGGTAAACTTGCGCCAGCTGCGTGGTGACATGCCTAAACTAACCAACATTTATGTACAAGAAGTGGAACTTCCCCAACAAAAGACATTCTCTTTGGAACATTATAACGGAAGAAACTATAACACTACTGTGTGGAGTCAGTATGTACTTTTCCCCCAGCAATCGGGAAAAATAGAAATTCCGGCTATTACCTTTGAAGGGGTTATAGCTCAACAAGTTGCCTCAGACGATCCTTTTGATGCTTTCTTTAATGGTGGAAGTAACTATGTGGAAGTAAAGAAAAACATTGTCACTCCTAAGCTGACCATCAATGTGAAAGCATTGCCCGATGGCAAACCGGCTAATTTCTCCGGAGGAGTAGGAGAGTTTACTATCAGTTCGTCTATAAGTACAAAAGAACTGAAAACAAATGATGCTGTAACCATTAAGTTAGTCATTTCTGGTACAGGTAATTTGAAATTGGTCAATACTCCGGAAGTAGCTTTTCCAAAGGATTTTGAAGTATACGACCCCAAGATTGACAATAAATTTACATTAACTCGCGAAGGTTTGTCAGGCAATAAGGTGATAGAATATCTAGCAATTCCAAGACATGCCGGCAATTTCACTATTCCGCCTGTCGAATTTTCCTATTTTGACTTAAAAAGCAATAGCTATAAAACAATAAAAACAGAAGCTTACAACCTAAAAGTGGAAAAAGGTGCAGGAAATGCAGATCAAGTTATTGCAGACTTTACCAACAAGGAAGATTTGAAAGTATTGGGACAAGACATCCGCTACATCAAAATGGGGGAAACTAGTTTAACTCGTAAGGGAGATTTCTTCTTTGGCTCAACAACATATTATCTATGGTATATCATTCCATTGGTTCTCTTCGTTGTTTTCGTAATTGTCTATCGTAAAAAAGCTATTGAAAATGCAAATGTAGCAAAAGTACGTACTAAAAAAGCGAATAAAGTGGCTGCCAAACGCATGAAAAATGCAGGCAGATTATTAGCTGAAAACAAACAAGAAGCATTCTATGATGAGGTGTTGAAAGCACTTTGGGGATACATCAGTGATAAGTTGAATATCCCGGTTTCTCAATTGTCTAAAGATAATATCGAGGACGAATTGACCAAATATGGTGTTGCCCCCGAACTGATTAAAGATTTCATCGGAACATTGAATGAATGCGAGTTCGCCCGCTATGCTCCGGGTAATCAGAATGAAGCTATGGATAAAGTATATTCTTCGGCTGTTGAGGTCATCAGCAAAATGGAGAATAGTATAAAACACTAAATCAAAGGAGATTATAACAATGACAAAAATATATTTCATTTTGATATTCCTGATAAGTTTTGTCACAGTCTACGCACAGAATGAATCAGACTCTGCACAGGTTACCGCCCAAACAGAAATGCCACAAAGTGCTGCTGTGCAAACTTTCCCAACAAAGACAGAAGCCGATAGTGCATATATAAGAAACGACTTTGCAGCTTCTGTAGAGATGTATGAGAATATATTAAAAAACGAGGGGGAATCTTCCGATATTTATTATAATTTAGGTAACAGCTATTATAAAATGAATAACATTGCCAAAGCTGTCCTCAATTACGAACGTGCCTTGTTGCTAAACCCAGGAAATAGTGATATTCGTTTCAACCTAGAACTGGCTAGAAGCAAAACTGTAGACAAGGTAATCCCTTCTAGTAAAATGTTTTTCGTTACCTGGACTCAATCACTTATTAATACAATGAGTGAAAAGGCATGGGCACATACAGGCATCATCATGTTTATTCTGATGATATTGGCACTGTCTTTATTTATTTTCGGAAAACGAGTAGTCTTGAAGAAAGTAGGATTTATTTCAGCAATCTTTTTCTTTCTAGTGACTATTTTAGCAAATATATTTGCCTCAGAACAAAAATCTGAATTAATTAATCATGATAACGCTATTATAATGGCTCCTAGCGTTACAGTCAAAAGTACTCCTAACCAAAGTGGAACAGACTTATTTATTCTTCATGAAGGTAGGAAAGTAATAATTAAAGATAATACGATGAAGGAGTGGAAAGAAATTAAACTGGAAGACGGTAATGTGGGATGGGTACCTACCAATGTTATTGAAATCATTTAAAACATAATCAATGGATATACAACAGTACATAGCAGCAGATAAAGAATTACTACTGAATTTGAACGGAAGCCAATCCTTATTTTGGGACGGATTCATGTGGGTAGCTACCAGTACAATTGTATGGGTACCTGTAGCTGCTATGCTGTTATATATCATAATTAAAAATAATAAAATTCAAGAAGCATTATTGACTATCGTTATGATTGCCTTAGTCATAACTTTAGCAGATCAAATAGCTTCTGGTTTATGCAAACCGTTTTTCGCACGTTTCCGCCCAACACAAGACCCCAATATTATGTATATGGTTGATATTGTAAACGGATATAGAGGAGGACGATTTGGCTTCATATCCAGTCATGCTGCCAACACATTTGCTATTTCTGTCTTTTTATCTTTACTAATTAAAAGGAAATCTCTTACTTTTATGCTTCTTTTTTGGGCCGTACTCAATTCCTATTCTAGAATCTACTTAGGAGTGCATTATCCGGGAGATATTCTTTTTGGTACTATAGAAGGTTGTTTCATAGGATATTTGATTTATCTCCTTTATAAATTTATTCAAAAAAAAATCTTTTATAAACCACGTTGCATTTCTAATCAATACACTGCCAGCGGTTATTTGATTAGTGATATTAATTTATTCTACATAATTCTCATTTCTACTTATTTCTTCATTATTATAGCAGGTATGATTGTGACTCATACACTCAATCTATAATCAGCAAATTAACCATTATAAATTTACATACAGTCAAAAATAGCACAAAAAGATTTGTTTTATGCATTTTTTTGATTAAGTTTATACCATGATTTAAGTACTCACTTTTATAACTAAATTTAATACATCATGAGAACAATAACATTTAATGAACTGCGCAGAATCAAAGATTCATTACCTAGTGGGAGTATGCACAGAATCGCAGATGAACTCAATATGACCGTAGAAACTGTACGTAACTTTTTTGGTGGACACAATTTCAAGAATGGTAAAAGTGTTGGAATTCATTTGGAACCGGGACCAGATGGGGGACTAGTAATGCTAGATGATACAACAGTTCTTGAAAAAGCCCTTCAAATATTGAGAGAAACTGAAGAAAAAGTAACGCAAGAAGCGTAATATAAAATCCCGGTTGAATGCAACATTCAATTGGGATTTTTTGTTTAACCTGAAAATCACTTAAAATATAGAATTATGGAAGATAAATTGATAACCTTAGCAATCCTCACTTATGCTAAAGCACAGATTTTAAAGAATGTACTTGAGAATGAAGGAATTGAAGCGTACATTCACAATGTGAATCTTATTCAACCTGTCATATCTTCTGGAGTAAGGCTAAGAATTAAAGAAAGCGACCTGCCTCATGCTTTGCAGATTATAGAAAGTTCTGCATGGCTTTCAGAAGATATAATCAAAGGTAAGGAGAGCAGCTCAGAAAGAAATAAAGAAAAAAGAAAAGTACTTATCCCGATAGACTTTTCAAACTATTCTCTTAAAGCCTGCCAATTTGGTTTTTCTTTTGCTAATGCTATTAATTCAGAAGTTGTGCTTCTACATGCTTATTTCAGTCCTATTTATGTGCCTACAATTCCTTATGGAACTGATAATTTCAATTTTCAGATCGAAAGAGAAGAATCTGTAAAAAGTATGATAGAAACAGTGCACAACGAGTTGAATAAACTTTCTGATACAATCAAAAAGAAAGTTGAGTCGGGAGAGTTTCCTAATATAAAATATACTTGCATTTTGCGTGATGGTATTCCCGAAGAAGAAATCTTACGATATGCTAAAGAATATAATCCTCAGATAATTATAATGGGAACAAGAGGGAGAAGCCAAAAAGATATAGACTTGATTGGTAGCGTTACAGCTGAAGTTATAGAAAGAAGCAAATCCTTTGTATATGCTATTCCAGAACATACACCACTAAAAACATTCAATGATATAAAAAAAGTAGCTTTTGTGACCAATTTTGACCAAAGGGATCTAATAGCTTTTGACTCCTTGATAAATGCTTTTAAATCGTTTCATTTTGCTGTTTCCTTCATTCATTTAAGTACAGATAACGATGCATGGAATGAAATAAAACTAGCAGGTATTAAAGATTACTTTCAAAAACAATACTCTAAATTGGAACTATATTATAATGTAGTGAAAGAAGATAACATACTGAACAATTTGGACAACTATGTAAAAGAAGAAAATATAGACGTGATTTGCATCACAAATTATAAACGAAACATATTTGCTAGATTGTTTAATCCTAGCATAGCAAGAAAAATGATATTTCATGCTAATACACCTATATTAGTAATAAAATAAAGAATCAAGAAGGGTAGCACAAGCAAATCACAATGTGTTACCCTTCAACATATTAATGTTCACTTAGTATTTAATTAAACATAATACTGATTATATATCAGAAATAACTCTCGTAAATAGACTTGAAAAAGGGATTTTGGTTGATTAATAAAGACGAAAATAAATTTTGCCATAACGCAAAAAACTAATATCTAAAGATATACATAAACTTTAGATAATAACAAAGCCCAGATTGGAAAAGTCCGGGCTTTGTGCATAAATAAATAGAAAGATCGTATTAATATCCTAATTCTTTTTCCAAAGAATCATATTCAGCTCTATTTAACTTCCAATAAATATTTAGCAAATAATTTCCCCACAAAGCTTTATTATCAGGCTTTAATTCTTTTGCCTTCTCATAATATGGTTTAGCTTTCTCATACAACTCTTTAATCTTATTTTCGTTTTCATTGTATTTGGGATCATCAATAGCTAACTTTGCATTTTCCTCAACAATAATCTGAGCTGGGAAAAAATAACAATCACCAATCTTTGAATATGCTTCAGCAACTAAATCTCCGTTGTTTGAAATAATTTTATTAAATATAGCAACTGCATCATCATACTGCTTTTTCTCATACAATAAGATACCTTTTACATAAAGATAGTACGGAGTTTCACTTGTAGCAAGCAATTTATTAATTTGAGCCAAACCCTCATCAACCATACCTTTTTGAATATAATAATCCATAATATTACCAACAAAGTATTCTTGCTTAGGAAACAATTCAGTACCTTCTTTGATTACTTCAAGCCATTTTGCAGAATCACCACCTTCTTTCTGACCATATGTTTCAGCCAAGCACATTAATGCTCTATAACCTTCTTCTTTATGATTCTTACCTATATTGCCATATTTGATGACAGCTTGATTGTCTTTCAGCATATTAGCAGCTAAAGTTGCATAACAAGCATATAATGCATTCAAAGTGTCAGCCTTCAACTCATCATCATCAGCAAACATAGGCTCGTTTACTACATCAACAAATAATCCAAAATATTTTAGAGCATCAGCATAATCTCCTTTATTGTAAGCATCACCACCACCATTAACTAGGTTTAAACGCAAAGTCTTCAAAGCATCTGCATTCTTCTTTCTGAATTTGGGTTTCTTTAACTCACCACTTTGGACTTTAGCCTGCTCTATTTCATCGCATTTCAAGTAGAAGTCATACATCTTAGCTAAGCTGTTATAAAGCTTAGTTGTATCTGCCTGACCTCCGGGTAAATAAAGTTTCATGTTTTCTTCATCATAAATTGCTTTCTGAAAATCTCCAGCTAATTTCCATGTTTCCGGATCATTAGCGGTTTCAGGATTAGTTAAAGCCGGTTCGATAGCTTTTGCAGCTTCTTCAGGTTTGCTTTTCAAGGATTTAGCCTCCTTAACAACACTTACTTGTGCAGACACAAAGCAAGCTGTTAACAATAAAGCCACTGTAAATAATACTTTTCTCATGATTTTGTGGATTTAATAATACAATTTATTTTATTCTTCACTATTTGCTTCGGCAGTTAAATCTGAATTAGTATCAGAATTAGTAGTACCACCACTCTCTCCTTCAGTTATATTTTCAAGATCTGTATTTGAATTTTCATCTGTAACCTCTTCTTCAGATGTCACCTTACATACAGAGCCTATTTGGTCATTACGTTTCTCCAAATTTATCAATCGCACACCTTGTGTTGCACGTCCCATGATGCGGACTTCAGCGACTTTTAAACGAATTGTAATACCAGATTTATTAATAATCATCAAGTCATTCTCATCTGTAACAGACTTGATAGCTACCAATTTACCCGTTTTATCTGTAATATTCAACGTTTTTACACCCTTACCGCCACGATTGGTCTTACGATAATCTTCGATATCAGAACGTTTACCGTATCCTTGTTCAGAAACTACCATAATTGATTCAGCTTCAGGATCTTTTATACAAATCATACCGATAACTTCATCGCCACCATCTTCATCCAAAGTCATACCACGCACCCCTGTAGCCGTACGTCCCATAACACGAACCGCACTTTCGTGAAAGCGAATTGCACGCCCGTTACGGTTAGCAATAATGATTTCATTATCACCGTTAGTCATACGAACTTCAATCACTTTATCATCCTCACGAATAGTTATCGCATTAACACCATTCTGGCGAGGCCGTGAGTATTGTTCCAACAAAGTCTTTTTAATGACGCCATTCTTTGTACAGAACAGCACATAATGGCTGTTAATGAACTCGGTATCATTAAGGTTTTTCACACGTAGATATGCTGTAACCACGTCATCGGAATCAATATTCAGCAAATTCTGAATAGCGCGTCCTTTAGCATTTTTAGTTCCTTCGGGAATTTCGTAAACTTTCAACCAATAGCACTTACCTTTCTGAGTGAAGAACATCATAGTATTGTGCATTGTAGCCGGATAAATATGCTCTACAAAGTCTTCATCACGGGTTTCACTTCCTTTTGATCCAACTCCACCCCTATTTTGGGCACGGAATTCTGATAAAGGAGTACGTTTGATATATCCCATATGAGATATCGTGATAACCATCTGATCATCAGCATAAAAATCTTCCGGATTAAATTCTTCTGAAGAATAAACTATTTCAGACCGACGCGCGTCCCCATACTTCTCTTTTACCTCTACTAACTCATCTTTGATTACTTTTTTACAAAGTTCATCATTTGAAAGAATTTCTTCATAATAAGCAATCTGTTTCATCACCTCTTCATATTCTGCGTGAAGCTGATCTTGCATCAAACCTGTTAATTGGCGCAAACGCATTTCTACAATAGCACGTGCCTGAATTTCACTCAGATTAAAACGCTCTATTAACCCTGCTATGGCATCATTAGGGGTTTTTGCAGCACGAATAATACGGATCACTTCATCAATATTATCAGAAGCTATAATCAATCCTTCAAGAATATGAGCACGCTCCTGTGCCTTCCGTAAATCATACTGAGTACGACGAATTACCACATCATGACGATGTTCTACAAAATATCTGATTAAATCTTTCAGATTCAACATTTTGGGGCGACCATGGACCAAAGCGATATTATTTACGCCAAATGAAGTTTGCAGAGCTGTCATTTTGAACAATTTGTTCAGCACCACACTAGCATTTGCATCACGTTTAACATCAATAACGATACGCATACCTTCACGGTCGGATTCATCATTTACATACGAAATACCATCAATCTTCTTGTCATTGACTAAAGATGCGATATTTTCAATCAATTCCTTCTTATTTACATTATAAGGAATTTCATTAACTATGATCTTGTCATGTGTAGTATGAGTTTCTATCTCAGCCTTAGCACGCATCACTACTCTACCACGTCCGGTTTCGTAAGCATCACGTACCCCGCTTATACCATATATATATCCACCTGTAGGGAAATCCGGTGCTTTTACATATTGCATAAGCCCTTCAATATCAATATCATTATTGTCAATGTAAGCAATACATGCATCGATTACTTCAGAAAGATTATGGGTAGGCATATTGGTTGCCATACCTACAGCAATACCGGATGCTCCATTTACCAACAAGTTAGGAATCCGTGTTGGCATGACAGTCGGTTCCTGTAACGTGTCATCAAAATTATTCTGAAAATCAACAGTTTCCTTATAAAGATCCTGCATCATCTCTTCACCTATTTTCTTTAATCTTGCTTCCGTATAACGCATGGCAGCAGGGCTGTCACCATCAACAGAGCCGAAGTTACCCTGACCATCTACCAACGGATATCTCATAGCCCAATCCTGAGCCATTCTGACCAAAGCTCCATACACGGAAAAGTCACCATGCGGGTGATATTTACCCAAAACTTCACCTACAATTCTTGCTGATTTCTTATAAGCTTTATCGGAGGTATTTCCCAGTTCAATCATACCATATAAGATACGTCTATGAACCGGTTTAAAGCCATCGCGAACATCCGGGAGGGCGCGCGCAACAATTACTGACATTGAGTAATCAATGTACGACGACTTCATTTCCTCTTCGATGTTAATCTTTATAATTCTGTCTTGTTCTAGCATTTAAACAAATATTAATTATACATCTTTTTGGTTTACCAAAAACCACGCTAAAGTACTACTTTTATACGACATACGAAACAAAACCCATAAAAAAGTTAAGTCCATTAAATGTTTTTACTTATATAAGTAAAAAGTATCCCTATACCTTATTTTATAGTATATAGTGATTATCACTCCCACTTCTCATTTACTTTGTGAATGGTTCGCTATAACCCTTATTTTTGTTTAATCCATTTAGCCTGTCAAAGCTTGGCATACATTTTGTTATGCTAATATAAATAAGAAAACAATGGTATGCATTGTTATTATGTGTATCTTTGCACACTGGGAAATAAATACTATACTTTAGGAGGACGATAAATTTATGAACAATCAATTTACACAAAGAGTGTCCGATATCATCATGTATAGCAAGGAAGAAGCCAACAGGCTGCGAAATAGCTATATTGGTCCCGAACACTTGTTGTTGGGACTGATACGTGAAGGTGAAGGAAAAGCTATCGAGATTTTGTTTAATTTGCAAATAAACTTACAGGACATAAAAAATCAGTTGGAGGCCATTGTGAAAAACAATGCGGAAAATGACACCACCTATGACGAAAATATTAGCTTTAATGAGAAAGCATCCAAAGTGTTAAAGCTATGTATTCTAGAGGCTAAGTTATTGAGAAACATTGCGGCTGACTCTGAACATATTTTGTTAGCAATTATGAAGGTCAAGGATAATGCAGCTTTCCACGTCTTGGAAAGCAATGGCGTAACATACGAAAAAATCAAACTCACTTTACAACCAGACACCCATGCAGGTCTGGGGTTCAGTGAGGACGAGGATGAAGACGAAGATATACGTCAGAGTCCAAGTGGCAATAAATCAAATGCAGCACAACAGCAGGCACGCCCGGCACAAAAAAAGCCGGCTAATGATACTCCTGTACTCGATAATTTCGGCACAGACATGACAAAAGCTGCCGAAGAAGGAAAACTAGATCCTGTAGTTGGCCGGGTGAAGGAAATAGAGCGACTGGCACAAATATTGAGCCGTCGCAAGAAAAACAACCCTATTTTGATTGGCGAACCGGGAGTCGGCAAATCTGCCATTGTTGAGGGACTTGCATTACGGATTGTGGAAAAGAAAGTATCACGTATCTTATTTGACAAACGAGTGATAGCTCTTGATATGACTGCCGTTGTCGCAGGCACTAAATATCGTGGACAATTCGAGGAACGTATTCGTTCTATCTTAAACGAGTTGAAGAAGAATCCTAACATCATTCTTTTCATCGATGAAATCCACACTATTGTGGGAGCAGGTTCTGCAGCGGGCTCAATGGATGCGGCCAATATGTTGAAACCCGCATTGGCCAGAGGCGAGATTCAATGCATCGGAGCGACGACGTTGGACGAATACCGCCAAAACATTGAAAAAGACGGTGCATTGGAACGTCGGTTCCAAAAGGTTATTGTAGAACCAACAACTGCAGAAGAGACACTTCAGATATTGAAAAATATCAAGGATAAATACGAGGATCATCATAATGTGAACTATACAGATGCGGCCCTTGAAGCTTGTGTGAAACTAACAAACCGATATATCACAGACCGTAACTTCCCCGATAAAGCGATAGATGCTTTAGATGAAGCCGGCTCGCGCGTACATCTTACTAATATCACTGCTCCTAAAGAAATTGAAGAACAGGAAAAACTGATTGATGAGATGAAATCTCTTAAAAATGAAGCTGTCAGACTACAGAATTTCGAACTGGCCGCCAGTTATCGTGACAAAGAGAAAGAATATACGAATCAGCTTGATACCCTGAAGGAAGAATGGGAAAAAAGCCTGAAGGAAAACCGGGAAACGGTAGATGACGAACAAATAGCTGAAGTCGTTTCCATGATGTCAGGCGTACCTGTACAAAGAATGGCACAGGCTGAAGGAATGAAATTATTAGGAATGAAAGACGATCTGCTTTCTAAAGTTATCGGTCAGGACAAAGCAATCGCCACACTGGTAAAAGCTATTCAAAGAAGCCGTGTAGGCCTGAAAGATCCTAATAAGCCGATTGGTACATTCATGTTTCTAGGTCCGACAGGTGTCGGCAAGACTCATTTGACCAAGGAGTTAGCGAAACTAATGTTCGGTTCAGCAGATGCACTTATCCGCATTGACATGAGTGAATATATGGAAAAATTCACCGTATCCCGTCTGGTAGGAGCACCTCCCGGATACGTAGGTTATGAAGAAGGTGGGCAGCTGACGGAGAAAGTAAGGCGTAAACCCTACTCCATCGTTTTATTGGATGAAATTGAAAAAGCGCATCCCGATGTATTCAACATATTGTTGCAAGTGATGGATGAAGGTCGGTTGACTGACAGTTATGGCAGAACTGTAGACTTTAAAAATACCATAGTCATCATGACATCTAATATTGGAACCCGCCAACTGAAAGAATTCGGAAAAGGAATCGGATTTGCCGCCCAGGTCCGTACTGATGACAAAGAATACTCGCGCAACGTGATTACAAAAGCTTTGAATAAGTCTTTTGCGCCCGAATTCATCAATCGTTTGGACGAAATAATAACTTTCGACCAACTCGATATGGATGCACTGACCCGGATTATTGATATTGAACTTAAGGGCCTTTACAGTCGTGTGGAAAACATTGGTTACAAGCTTGTTATTGACGAAGATGCCAAAAAGTTTGTAGCCACCAAAGGTTACGATGTACAGTTTGGAGCACGCCCATTGAAACGTGCCATCCAAAACAACTTGGAGGATGGCATCTCCGAACTGATACTTGGATCAGAAATGGCAGCTGGTGACACGATCAAGGTAAGCTATGACAAAGAAAAAGACCTCATTGTCATGACTGTGGAAAAGTAAAGAGTCCAAAGTTATTCAAAAAATAACAGACAAAATGTCAGATATCACTGTATCTGGCATTTTTTTTGCCCATCATCCAACAAAAAGACGATTCAAACGTATATATAACATAATAACTTAAAACCATAAATAGTATGCAAAAAGGAAATATTGGGGTAACCACTGAGAACATTTTCCCCATCATTAAAAAGTTCTTATACAGTGATCATGAAATATTCCTCCGTGAATTAGTTTCTAATGCAGTAGATGCCACACAGAAGCTGAAAACCCTTGCATCTAAAGGTGAATTCAAAGGAGAGATGGGAGATCTTACCATTAAAGTAAGCTTAGGAAAAGATACCATCACCATTTCCGACCGGGGTATCGGACTTACAGCCGAAGAGATCGACAAATATATCAATCAGATAGCTTTTTCAGGTGCTAACGACTTCCTTGAAAAATATAAAGATGATGCCAATGCCATCATCGGACACTTTGGTCTGGGTTTCTATTCTGCCTTCATGGTAGCCAAAAAAGTGGAAATCATCACAAAATCCCACCAAGAAGGAGCACAAGCTGTGAAATGGACTTGCGACGGAAGCCCTGAGTTCACTATCGAAAACGTTGAAAAAGAAAGCCGCGGATCGGATATTATCCTTTATATAGATGATGACTGCAAGGAATTTCTGGAAGAAACACGTATTTCTTCATTGCTGACTAAATATTGCCGCTTCCTTCCTATCCCCATTGCATTCGGCAAAAAGAAAGAATGGAAAGATGGAAAGCAGGTTGAAACAAACGAAGACAACGTAATCAACGAAACCTATCCTTTATGGACACGCAAACCGGTAGAGCTGAAAGACGAAGATTATAAGAAATTCTATCGGGAGTTATATCCTATGGCAGACGAACCTCTGTTCTGGATCCACCTGAATGTGGATTATCCGTTCAATCTGACAGGTATTCTGTACTTCCCGAAAGTGAAGAGCAACATTGAATTACAAAAAAACAAAATCCAACTTTACTGCAACCAGGTCTATGTCACCGACTCGGTAGAAGGTATTGTTCCAGACTTCCTGACCCTGTTACACGGAGTGATTGACTCACCGGATATCCCGTTGAACGTATCCCGTTCTTACTTGCAGAGCGATTCCAACGTGAAGAAAATCTCCACTTATATTTCTAAGAAAGTATCAGACCGCCTGCAAGCCATTTTTAAGAATGACCGCAAAGAATTCGAGGAGAAATGGGATGATTTGAAGATTTTCATCAACTACGGCATGTTGACTCAAGAAGATTTCTACGAAAAGGCTAATAAATTTGCTCTGCTGAAAGACACAGATGACAAATATTATACTTACGAAGAATACCAAAGCTTGATCAAAGATAACCAAACAGATAAGGACGGCAACTTGATTTATCTGTATGCTACCCATGCAGACGAACAATACAGCTACATTGATGCGGCCAAAAACAAAGGCTACAACGTATTGTTAATGGATGGTCAGCTGGATGTAGCCATGGTAAGTATGCTCGAGCAGAAATTTGAAAAGAGCCGCTTCACCCGTGTGGACAGTGATGTAATTGACCGCCTGATTGCTAAAGAAGAGCGCAAAGATGCCAGTTTGGAAGTTGGCCAACGCGATATTCTATCTTCCGTATTCCGCAGTCAGTTACCACAGATGAAGAAAGTGGAATTCAATGTGGAAACACAATCTTTAGGCGAGACAGGAACTCCTATCATGATTACCCAAAGTGAATATATGCGCCGTATGAAAGAAATGGCCAATATCCAGGCAGGTATGAGTTTCTATGGAGAAATGCCGGATATGTTTAACTTGGTTCTGAATGTCGACCACAAACTGGTGAAACAAGTTTTGAATGATGCGGACAACTCTTGCAAAGCTGCTCTTGAACCTATTGAAGCTGAAATGACCAGTCTGAATAAACGTCACGACGAACTTCACAAAGCACAGGAAGGTAAAAAAGCTGATGAAATACCTCAAGCAGAAAAAGATGAATTAAGTGATGTTGAGAAAAAGTTGGCCGATGAAAAGACCAAGAAAGAAGCTGTTTTAGGTGAATACGCAGGTGGTAACAAAGTAATCCGCCAATTGATTGACCTTGCTCTGTTACAAAACAACATGTTGAAAGGTGAAGCTTTGACAAACTTTGTAAAACGCAGTATCGAACTGATTTAACAAATCTATCACATTTTGCTATCAAAAGCGTCGGGAAGTTCATTTCCGGCGCTTTTTTATTCTAAAAAACGATTGGAAACGAAGATTTCTTTCTATATTTGGAGCGACACATACAAAGATTCGACATCCATGAAACATTATCTATATATACTTTTTCTTCTCTTTTTACTACTTCCTCCCATCCATGCACAGAAAGTGGGACTGGTACTGAGCGGAGGAGGTGCCAAAGGCCTAACCCATATCGGCATTATCCGCGCATTAGAAGAAAACGGTATCCCCATAGATTATATTGCAGGCACATCCATGGGAGCCATTGTCGGTTCACTTTATGCTATGGGCTATTCTCCCGATGAAATGGAGGCTTTACTCAAATCCGATGACTTCAAACGCTGGTATTCAGGTAATGTGGAAGAGAAATACATCTATTATTTCAAGAAAAATCCTCCAACACCCGAATTTATCAACATCCGTATCTCCCTGAAAGACTCGCTGAAGAATGTCAAACCTCAGTTTTTGCCTACCAGCATTGTAGATCCCATTCAGATGAATATTGTATTTCTGCAATTATTCGGTCAGGCAACAGCTGCAAGCAAGGCCAATTTTGACAGCCTGTATATTCCCTTCCGCTGTATAGCTTCGGATGTGTACAACAAAAGACCACTGATATTGAAAAAAGGAGATCTGGGAGATGCCGTACGTGCCTCCATGAGTTTTCCTGCCATGTTCAAGCCTATCGAAATAGACTCGATACTGGCATACGACGGTGGCATTTACAATAATTTTCCAGTGAATGTAATGCGTGACACCTTCCATCCGGATATCATTATAGGAAGTGCCGTATCCGCCAATCCGGGCAAACCCAAGGAAGGTGACATTATGGGGCAACTGGAAAATATGATTATGCAAAAGACAGATTACTCTTTACCCGATTCCCTCGGCATCCTCATGACTTTTAAATATGATGATGTCAATTTAATGGACTTCCAGCGCTTTGACGAGTTGCATGACATTGGTTATAAACGTGCCATAGAAATGATGGACTCCATAAAAAGCCGAATTCATCGAAGAATCACCCCCGAACAAGTGAAAGTTAAACGACTGGCCTATAAGAGCAATTTACCGGATTTCCGTTTCAAAAGAGTAAATATAACTGGTGCCAACGAACGACAAAAGCAATATATACAAAAAGAGTTCCATGAAAACGACTTCGATGTTTTCACTATGGAGGATATCAAACGAGCATATTTCCGTTTGTTGTCCGATAATATTATATCCGAAATCATTCCTCATGCCGTTTATAATGAGAAAGACCAAACCTACGACTTGAACCTCCAAGTCAAAATGGAGGCCAATCTCTCCGTTCGTGTCGGTGGAAACGTGTCTTCCAGTGGCTCCAATCAAGTCTATTTTGGTGCTTCCTATCAAAACTTGAACTATTATTCAAAAGAATTTAATTTTGACGGACAGTTAGGTCGGGTCTACAATAATGTGCAACTTGCAGCACGAATTGATTTTCCAACCAAGCTGCCTACATCTTATAAATTCATAGCCTCGATCTCCACCTTCGATTATTTCAAAGAAGCCAAATTCTTTTCCAATAAAGACAATCCGGCTTTCAACAAGAAAAGAGAAGAGTTTGTAAAATTGAAGGTGTCATTACCGTTTCTAAGCCGTAAGAAAGCTGAATTCGGTGTAGGTATAGCCCGTATGGAGGACAGGTACTTCCAAACCAATATCATCGACTTCAGCGAGACAAAACATGATGAAAGCACTTATTCTATCTTCGGAGGCTCTATCGTATTGGAAGGAAGTACCTTGAATGCCCGCCAATTTGCTACACAAGGAAGTCGTGAAAAAATGGCTGCACAAATTTTCACCGGCACAGAACATTTCAGATCCGGTGTATCCAAAGTGACTAAAGACACACCGGAGCCTTATAAAAAAGTACAATCCTGGCTTCAAGTTTCATATCAGAACGAAACATACCATAAGGTAAGCCCTAAGTTTACTTTGGGAGCGTATCTGGAGGCATATTACTCATCCCGAAATTTCTCCAACAATTATACGGCTACATTAATGCAGGCAGGAGAATTCACTCCGACAGCCCATAGCAAAGTAACCTATAATGAGGCTTTCCGTGCTAATCAATATGCCGGAGTCGGCGCCATACCCATCTACCAATTAAGCGAGTCTTTTCAATTACGCGGAGAATTTTATGGATTTATACCCATCTTTCCTATCAAGAAAGATGAATATGGACAAGCATATTACGGGAAAGCTTTCACAAAATTCGAATATCTTGGAGAAATTTCATTAGTTTTTCAATTATCGTTCGGTTCTATCAGTGCCTATGTAAATCACTATAGCTCACCGTCTAACGATTGGAATGTAGGTTTAACACTAGGCTGGCAGCTGTTTAATTCTCGTTTCATCGAATAATTTTTAGAAAAAAGTTTTAGTAAAACGCTTGCATTTTCAAAAAAAGTCCGTATCTTTGCACCCGTTAAAACGAAAGAACAATAAACAATGGCCGCGTAGCTCAACTGAATAGAGTAGCTGACTACGGATCAGCCGGTTACAGGTTTGAATCCTGTCGCGATCACAAAAAGACTATCTTTTCAGATAGTCTTTTTTGTATTTTCTTAAGTCAGTTCAGAATTAGGGGTCAGCGGATTTTCCCGGTTGGCAAGCTTTCTTTTAAGCGTATAGCCTAGCCAGTCTGAACATGAAGAACTTCAGATCAGCCACCCCTCTTAACTGGCTTCGAAAAGCTTTGATTTTAGCATTGAACGACTCCGCTGAAGCATTTGTCAATCGTTCTTCAAAATAATTTATGATGGTCGTACTATGGTTTGAAAAGGTATCAAGTACCTTGTTGAACTCCATATAGTCAAACTTTTCCACTTCATTGTACCATCTTGCGAGATTTAGGGCTCAGCGGAAATTAGTTAGTTAAAACAAGCACTTGTTTTTTAAAGACAAGACGTTTCAAAGGTTACTAACATACAGACCGACAGGTTAGTAACGTGTTGGGTAACATGTTACTAATGTATCAGGTGAAAGATTAGTAATGTTATGCGTGAAAGATATAGAATCTTACAGGTATAACATATATATCAAAGAATGAACAGGCAGGCATAAAAAAAGACTGGTGTTTTTTATATGAGAAGCACCAGTCTTATCTAATTAAAAAGATTCCTTTATCAGCATTTTATTTTCAATTCATTCAAAATAGCACGCATCTTTTCAAATGTTGTGATACGAGTCGGTACAAGCGGCAAACGCAATTTGTTTTCAATCAGCCCCATTACATTCAACATAGCCTTCACCCCAGCAGGGTTACCATCTACGAACAACAGGCTGAATAATTCCGTAAACTTATGATGAATAGTCAATGCATTTGCAAAATCACCCTGTAATGCCAAACGGGTCATACGGCTGAATTCACGCGGAAATGCATTACCGATAACCGAAATAACCCCTACAGCACCCAAAGTAATCAAAGGAAATGTAATACCATCATCACCCGAAATCACATCAAAATTAGCCGGTTTATTCTTGATGATATCATCCATCTGAGTAATATTACCCGATGCCTCCTTGATAGCGATAATATTCTTGAAATCACGTGCCAAACGCAAGGTGGTCTCAGCAGTCATGTTCACACCAGTACGTCCCGGCACATTATAAAGAACCACAGGAAGATCCGTTGCTTCAGCAATCGCTTTATAGTGTTGGTAAATACCTTCCTGAGAAGGTTTGTTATAATAAGGTACAGCAACAAGCACGGCATCAACTCCTGTCATATCATCATTTTTCAGCGTTTCCACAACAGCACGGGTACAGTTACTGCTAACCCCCAGCAGAATAGGAATACGTCCATTCACTCTTTCGATTATCAAACGTTTTATCTTGTCTTTTTCTTCTTTAGTCAAAGTTGGGGTTTCAGCCGTGGTTCCCAACACGCATAAAAAGTCTGTTCCATTTTGAAGCTGGTAATCAACCAGACGAAGTAACGCATCATAATCAACGCTGTCATCTTCCTTGAAAGGAGTAATCAACGCTACTCCCATGCCTTTTAATCTTGTCTGTATCATAAATGAATTATAAATTCTTATTTAATAGCCTACAAAAGTACGAATATTTTCTATTTTAGCGATAAAAATCACACTATTTTTACTTTATACTCGCTAAAAAGTCACTCTATCATTTGCAGAAACTCCTCTTCGCTCACAATGGTCACACCCAGTTTCTGCGCTTTCTCCAGTTTACTGGGCCCCATATTGTCACCTGCCAGAATAAAGCTGGTCTTGGACGAAATACTTCCCACATTCTTACCGCCATGCTTTTCAATTAACTCCTTATATTCGTCACGCGAATGATGGGCGAAAACCCCACTGATCACGATAGATTTCCCTGCCAGTTTGTCAGTGTGTTCCGAAGTATCCTCCTCATCGGCTTCCAGTCTCACACCCGCCACACGAAGACGCTCTATAATGTCACGATTCTTCGGATTAGCAAAATACAACAAGATACTCTGCGCTATTTTTTCTCCGATTTCATCGACATGAATCAAATTATCCAAACTCGCGTCTGCCAAAGCATCCATCGACTTAAAGGATTTTGCCACCTTCTTCGCCACAGTTTCACCCACAAAACGGATGCCCAATGCAAAGAGTACCCTTTCGAACGGCACTTCTTTGGACTGCTCTATACCTTTTATTATATTCTCGGCAGATTTTTCTCCCATACGTTCTAGGTTGATGATATCCGATGTTTTTAAAGTATACAGATCGGCAACATCACGTATCAATCCTTCCTGGTAAAACTGATCTACCGTTTCCGGACCGAGACCATCAATATTCATAGCTCTACGGCTGATAAAATGTTCTATTTTTCCCTTGATCTGTGGGGGGCAAGCGGCATCATTGGTACAATAATAAGCAGCTTCACCTTCATAGCGTACCAATTTACTGCCACACTCGGGACAATGAGTAATAAACTTTACTTTGTCACCTATCATAATACGGGCGTCTTTGTCCACACCTACAATCTTTGGAATAATCTCACCGCCTTTTTCTACATATACCATATCACCAATATGCAAATCCAACCCTTCTATGATGTCGGCATTATGGAGCGAAGCACGCTTTACCACGGTTCCGGACAACTGTATAGGATCCAGATTGGCCACCGGAGTCACAGCACCTGTTCTCCCCACTTGATAGGTCACCTTGTTCAAGCGGGTAAGTGCCTGTTCGGCTTGAAACTTGTATGCAATGGCCCATCGGGGTGATTTTGCCGTAAAACCCAAATTACGCTGCTGTCGCAAAGAATTCACTTTCAATACTATTCCATCCGTAGCTACAGGCAGATTCTTACGCTCCACATCCCAGTATTTGATAAAATCAAAAACTTCCTGCAATGTTTTGCATTTGCGAGTGAGATCGGAAATTTTAAATCCCCATTTCTCAGCTTCTTTCAGATTTTCATAATGACCGTCGCACGGCAAATTATCTCCAAGTAAATAATAAAGGTAGGCATCCAGCTTGCGAGATGCCACAATAGCAGAATTCTGCAACTTCAATGTTCCCGAAGCCGCGTTGCGGGGATTGGCGAACAACGGTTCTTCGCGGGCTTCCCGTTCTTTGTTCAATTCCTCAAACACCACCCAAGGCATCAAAATCTCCCCACGAATTTCAAATGTTTCAGGATACCCCTTTCCATGCAGCACCAAAGGGATACTGCGGATGGTCTTTACATTGCCTGTCACATCATCTCCCTGCACACCATCGCCACGCGTCACGGCGCGCACCAGTTTTCCGTTCTCATAAGTCAGAGAGATGGAAGTTCCATCATACTTCATTTCACAACAAATTTCAAAATCCTCGTTCAGAGACTTCTTTACCCTGTCATAAAACTCGGTTACTTCCGTTTCCGAATAGGTGTTAGCCAATGAAAGCATAGGATATTTATGTACCACCTGCGTGAAATTTTTGTTTATATCACTTCCCACACGCATACTGGGCGAGTTCTCATCTCTATGTTCCGGATGTTTTTCTTCCAGATCCTGAAGTTCACGCATCAGCTTGTCAAACTCCTGGTCTGTAATCTCAGGCGCATTCAATACATAATAATTATAGTTATGTCGATGAAGCTCCTCGCGCAATTGGTCTATTCTTTCTATTTCTGTCATATATAAAAGGTAGTTTTCCCGCAAAAATAGCTATTTTTTGAATGAAAAACACCTTCCGACAAAGAGGAATTTGCTACTTTTGCAAAAAATAACCGAATATGAGAATAGACATCATTACCGTTTTACCCGAGATGCTGGAAGGCTTCTTTAACTGCTCTATCATGAGCCGTGCGCAGAAAAAAGGAATTGCAGAAATACATATACATAACCTGCGTGATTATGCATACGACCGTTATCGCAAAGTAGACGATTATCCCTTCGGTGGATTTGCCGGTATGGTGATGAAGATTGAACCGATAGACCGATGCATCTCAGCTTTGAAAGCAGAACGCGAGTATGACGAAATAATATTTACATCTCCAGATGGAGAGCAGTTTAACCAGCCGATGGCCAACTCACTTTCACTCGCAAAGAATTTAATTATTCTATGTGGCCATTTTAAGGGTATAGACTATAGAATACGTGAACATTTCATTACGAAAGAAATCAGTATCGGTGATTATGTTTTGACAGGTGGAGAGTTGGCTGCCGCCGTTATTGCCGATGCCGTAGTTCGTATTATTCCCGGGGTCATTTCTGACGAACAATCGGCATTGTCCGATTCTTTTCAAGACAATCTGTTAGCTGCTCCTGTATACACTCGTCCTGCAGAATACAAAGGATGGCAAGTTCCCGATGTGTTGTTATCCGGACACGAGGCAAAGATTAAAGAATGGGAACTTCAGCAGTCATTAGAAAGGACACAGCGGCTAAGACCCGATTTGTTGAAATAAAAAATATATATAAATAATAAAGAGGTAAAAGCCATGTTCGTCATAGGGCTTTTACCTCTTTTCTTTTGCTTATATCATATCCGAAAAGATGTTCTCTCCTTAAGTGTAATCTAAGTTCATCTTCCTTTCCCTTATATATTAATAAAGCTTTTTCAAGTGTTTTTCTACTCCGTTTTTTCAAAAACAAGCCATTTCATCGAAAAAAAATAATTGAAGTTATCATTTTATACCCATATAACAAGTTGCAACGGCAACCATTTTCATACTCATTCCATCTAGAGAAGGTTATAAAAAAAGCCCTGCAAGAGATGCTTCAATTTATTCATCTACACTCTCGCAGGGCTATAATTTAAAAGATAAAATTTTCAGACTTCCAAAGCACCTATTATATCTTTTACAGATGTATATCCATGACGTTCCAAATAGTCATTTATTCCTTCTGAAACTTTGACAGTAATAGCTGGATCTATGAAGTTGGCAGTACCTATCTGTATTGCGGTGGCACCTGCTAGCATAAACTCCACAGCATCCTTCCATCCCATGATACCCCCTAGTCCAATGACAGGAATATTTACTGCTTTAGCGACTTGCCATACCATACGCAATGCAATTGGTTTTACCGCTGCACCACTCATGCCGCCGGTAATAGTGGAAAGTACAGGCCTACGCTTTTCAGCATCGACAGCCATCCCCAGCAGGGTATTGATCAGAGATACACTGTCCGCACCGGAAGCCTCGGCCGCACGTGCTATTTCTGTGATGTCTGTCACATTGGGAGATAATTTTACGATCAGCGTCTTTTTATATACATTACGTACAGCTTTTACAACCTCGGAACATCCGCATGCGGAGACCCCGAAGGCCATACCACCCTGCTTTACATTAGGGCATGAAATATTCAATTCTATAGCGGGAATATGATCCAGATCATTGATGATCTCGGCAGTCTTCACATAATCCTCTACAGCAGATCCGGATACATTAACGATCATATTAGTATGAATATCCCTTATCTGCGGATAGATATGTTCAACAAAATAATCCACCCCTTTATTCTGTAACCCTACCGCATTAAGCATCCCCATAGGGGTTTCTGCCATGCGTGGGTAAGGATTACCCTCACGATGATGAAGGGTAGTCCCTTTTACAATGATACCACCAATCTTTTCGAGGTCTACAAAATCCTCAAACTCTTTTCCGTATCCAAAGGTACCCGATGCTGTCATAACCGGGTTACAAAGCTTTAAATCGCCGATATTTACGCTTAAATCTGCCATAATAGTTTCTTTATATTAAATACAGGACCCTCTTTACAAACACACAAATGCCCTTCGTCCGTGTTCTCCACACAGCATAAGCATGCACCGACACCACAAGCCATCCTATTTTCCAGTGAAACCTCACATTCTATTCCATGAGCTTTGGCGTATTTAGCTACCGAAACCATCATGGGTTTTGGACCACAGGTGTATATCATATCAAACCGGTCTGTATGCAAGACGCTATGCTGTGTCACATAACCTTTCTCGCCCATACTTCCATCTTCAGTCGTTGTATACACCTCACCTAATTTCTCAAAATTTTCCAACTGTAACAGGTCTTTGGATGAACGTGCGCCTAGCAGGAAAGCAGGCGTACATCCCATTTTTACCAACTCTGCACCAAGCATCAACATCGGGGCGGTACCCACACCACCGCCAACCAGTAACGGCTTTACCTTTGTCACGTTCCGAGGCATTGTAAATCCATTGCCGAGAGGCATCACCACATTAACAATATCTCCTTGTTTCACAGTGGCTAGTTTGCGAGTGCCATCGCCAACTAATTGCACCAGGAACCAAACTTCATTGGTTGTTTTATCCACATAATTAATAGAAATAGGACGGCGGAGAAAAGTAGTATTGGAACCGTCTATACGTATCTCAGCAAACTGGCCCGGCAGCATCTCGGGCAATGGGTTGGCATGAGTCAATTTTATCAGAACATAATTGGCATGCAATTTGATGTTCTGTGTAACCACAAGGTCTAAAATATATTTTTTCATGAAATAAAATTGGGTAAATTCGTTTTCTATGCAAAGATACACGAATTTACCCAAATCTTATTCTGCCAACCGGCATTTTAGTGGATTCCCACCCTAATTTTCAGGTTTGAACGTTTCATAAGTCCCATTATCAAAGAATATTCTTATTTCAGTGATTTTTTTGGCAGGTACTTCCACATACTTAATTTCCTCACGCACAATCTCTTTAGGAGAATAAAGCGGTGTTTTAACCTCATTTTCCTTGCGATATTCCGGAGAAGCCGGACGTTCGGGCGTAAATAATGAATTCTCGTCAAACAAAGAAGGCGTATAATGAATGTTATTGTCTGAATCAACATCCGTTTCCATTTGTCCTTCACCATAGAGTAACCAGTCTAAGCTGATATAGTCACACGCCTTGTGTATTTTCATGACGACTTCTAGGCTAGGATTGTTCCTGCCACTAAGAATATGGGAAAGAGAGGAAGGTGAAATTCCAATCTTCTCTGCAAATTGAGCTGCAGTCATATCTTCTTTCTGGATTATTTGAGCGATTCTTTCCTTCATTTACAAAAGTATAAGGCAAAATTTACAGATACAAAAGTAATTAATATAATTCATAAATGCAAATTTACAATATAAAAATGTATATATTACAAAAGTAAATAGACGGTGTATCGTTGGAAATAAATTAAGATTTACACACGTAAACCACTCCTAAAAACACCATAATTACCACTTTAACTATAAGTATATAAAATACTGATTATCTATAATATACTCACAGAAAAAACAATATATTTACAAACAAACATGACTATATAAGCAAATAAAATGCATACAAGTTATCAATAGCTTTATCAATAAGATGTAAAACTTTGGTTTATAATATATTATTGTAATAAAATAAGGGATAAATAATTATTCATACACATTTATATATGTAATATTCACTCTTGACCACCATCCTGTTTATATTTGTAACATTCACATTACTAAATCTGTAAAACTTATAAAACCTTCTATATTAAGAGGGTTTACAGGTGTAATGTTACAAAATTAAATTATAATTATTTCCAACAGTAAATTTCATCTGTTTTATGATCCAACTTGATCCTATGAATATTTTGTTTTCCTATTTTACAAGTCAATGTATTTTTCATGGTAAAACCCATCCAAGTTTTAACCCATCTTCGCTTTATGGAATCCATGGATAGTGAGAATCATGGAAGGCACGATAAGAGAACAAAGTATAGATTCAAAATTTTAAAATAGCGTATGGAACTTACAAAAATAAATGGTAGCTATTTGCTCACTTCATCTGCATTCTTTCACATCCCCATTCTTCTATTCATTTTACTCCGAAAAGGCAAAATACTACCATATTCATGTACTAACGGACATTCTCTTTAAAATACACGATTCTAAGAAGGCGAAAAATGCTCTATCAATCTAGGAATAAGCGAGTTAATACTATTTTTCTCATCATCCATCTCTCATCATCTAGAAAAATAGAGAACAAAAGCATAACTTATAGCATTAAATGAGATAATAACAGAAGCATGAATGTAAAATATTATTCTCAATTGAGCCATCAACAGAATTTCTGCTGAGAGAAAGGATAAAAGAATCCCGACACTTAAAAAATAAAAGCATCGGGACATCGGAATCTTACTTGACCCTGTTAATTAATGAAGAATTTTATATACAAGTTCGCGCAGCAAATCTCCATCTCCCAAAGATGGATTACCCACTCCTTTTGATTTTGCATCACAGTAACGAATCTCACCAATAATTTGCATTACCTTTACTCCGCTATATTTCCTCATAGCAACCATATAGTCTTTAGACTGCCATGATGATTTAAGCCCCAGCTGATTGGCTATACCCTGCTCTGACTTATCAGGAGCATAATATGCAAGCATTAAATTAGAGAAGAAATTAAATAACACAGACAAGGTCATCTGCAAAGGATTTGTTTTGGGATTCTCCTCAAAATATTTTATTATCTGATTAGCCTTGAAAACATCCTTTGCCACCAAAGCATTCCTAAGCTCAAAATTATTATAATCCTTGCTTATGCCAATGTTACGTTCTATCTGTTCTGGAGTAATCCGCTTTTGTCCTCTTGGAAGTGTGATAATTAATTTTTCCAACTCTCCAGCCATACGGCTTAAATCTGCTCCAACAAATTCCGCCATCATTTCTGAAGCCTTAGGTTCTATTTCTACTGATCTACGTTTCAAGTAAGAAGATATAAACCCAGGAAGCTGGGCATCCTTAATCTTTTTCGATTCGAAAAGGACACCTACTTTCTCTATTTCAGCTGCCAATTTTTTTCTTCTATCCAATGTACCATGTTTATGGCATAACACCAGAATTGTAGAATCCAAAGGTTTTTGGAGATAATAAACAAGCTCTTCAATATTCTTTATATTTTGAGCCTCTTTTACTATTACAACTTGATATTTGGACATCATGGGATAACGCTTGGCTGCATTGATAACAGTCGCGATATCTGTATCAGCCCCATAAACAATAGTCTGATTGAATTCTTTTTCATTTTCATTTAACACCGTTTGTGCTATATACTCAGATATCCGGTCTATATAATAAGACTCTTCACCCATTAGATAATAAACAGGCTTATAGATACGGTTTTTCAGCTCACGGGCTATCTCTTCGTATGTTGTTTCTTTTGCCATACACAGTAAAATTACCAGTCAAATTTTAAGTGCTTGACCGTTTTCTTTTCCTCAATAATCATCTGTAATGAAGCAATACCAATCTCCACATGTTCCTCTACATATTGCTGCGTTACAATACTGTCGCTTTTCTCCGTCTTCACCCCTTCAGGAATCATCGGCTGGTCGGATACCAAAAGTAATGCTCCAGTAGGAATATGATTGTAAAAACCAGTAGTAAACAGCGTAGCCGTTTCCATATCCACACACATGGCACGCGTTTTAAGGAGATACTTTTTAAACTCTTCATCATGCTCCCATATACGGCGGTTGGTAGTATATACCGTTCCAGTCCAATAATCGCGGGCATGGTCGCGAATAGCCGACGAAACGGCACGCTGCAACATAAATGCAGGTAACGCAGGTACCTCAGGCGGATAATAATCATTGGATGTTCCTTCTCCACGAATGGCTGCAATGGGTAGAATCAGATCTCCCAACTTATTTTTCCTATCTATGCCCCCACATTTGCCTAAAAACAAACATGCTTTAGGCTGGATGGCCCCTAGCAAATCCATAATGATGGCAGCATTAGGACTTCCCATGCCAAAATTAATAATAGTGATTCCTTCCGCATGTGCCGAAGTCATATTGGCATCACGTCCTAATACCGGCACATTGAATTTGTCGGCAAAAAGTTCCACATATTTATTGAAATTGGTCAGAAGGATGTATTCTCCGAAATCATTCAAGCTTCTTTTTGTGTAGCGGGGAAGCCAGTTTGCTACAATTTCCTCTTTTGTTTTCATAATCTTTTGTATTTTTGTATCGGTTATTACCGAGTTACACTTATGCAAATTTACTAAATGTTATCATTAAACTTACCATCCTACGAAATTAAAATCGCGGAGCGAAATGGAAAAAATGTTATTTTCGATATGCTTCGCAAGAGATATGTCGCCCTTACTCCGGAAGAATGGGTAAGACAACATTTTGTTCATTATCTGACGGATTATAAAGGATATCCGAAGGGATTACTGGCCAACGAAATACAACTGGACTTAAACGGAACAAAAAAACGTTGTGATACTGTGCTCTACAACAAAGATCTAAGTGCCAAACTGATTGTGGAATACAAAGCTCCACATATAGAAATCACGCAAACAGTATTTGATCAGATAACCAGGTATAACATGGTCCTGAAAGTTGATTATCTGATTGTCAGCAACGGATTGAACCATTACTGCTGCCATATTGATTACAATACAAAAACATACCTTTTTCTACCGGAGATTCCCCATTATTCAGAACTGTAGATATAAAAACATTCTAAGCAACATCTTCTTACAAGATCTTGCTTAGAATGTGATAAAATTCTTTTTCCACAAAGAAAAAGATACTGCTTCAGGAGATATATTATCTCTTGACAGTTTCCAAATGCTGTTCAGCAATCACACCCGCCAATTCAGGGTCAATCATGATGCGACCACAATATTCACATACGATAATTTTCTTACGCATACGGATATCAAGCTGTTTCTGGGGCGGAATCTTGTTAAAACAACCACCACATGCATCACGCTGAACATATACAATTCCCAATCCATTTCGAGAATTCTTACGGATACGTTTAAATGCCTGCAACAGACGCGGTTCGATTGTTGTCTCCAATACTTTTGCTTTCTCTCTCAGCTTTTCTTCTTCCTGCTTGGTTTCAGAAACAATTTCTTCCAATTCGGATTTCTTCGCTTCCAAGTCCTTCTTTCTTTCATCCAAGTCTTGATTACTGTGCTCTATCTCCTCGCTCTTTGCTTTTTCTGCTGCAATATATTCCTTTATGCGTTTCTCGCAAAGTTCGATTTCCAATGACTGGAATTCAATCTCCTTTGTCAACACATCATATTCACGATTATTACGCACATTATCCTGCTGAGCTTTATATTTTTCAACAGAAGTCTTAGCTGTCTCGATTTCAATTTTCTTAGTTGCAATGTTTGATTTCAATTCCTCGATATCAGCTTTAATTTTCTCGATACGAGTGCTCAAACCGGCAACCTCATCTTCAAGGTCTTGAACTTCAAGAGGAAGTTCCCCTCTCAGAGTCTTAATTTTATCGATTTCAGACAACATGGTTTGCAACTGGTACAAAGCCTTCAGCTTTTCTTCCACTGTTAATTCGCTCGGGTCTTTCTTTGCTTCTCTAGCCATAGTTTTTCTTACAAATATTTAATAGGATTTGTATTTACCCGGGTTATCTGGACTTCCAGCTCCGGAAACATCTCCTGTATGATTGAATAAAATATTTCTTTTGTATACTGTTCACTCTCATAATGCCCCATTTCAGCTACCAGGATATCATTCTCATAATTGAAATAATCATGATATTTCACTTCACCTGTGATAAATACATCAGCATCGGCACTTACCGCTTTAGGCAATAAAAATGCTCCAGCTCCGCCACACAACGCTACTTTCTGTATCAGACGACCGGATAAACGAGTATGTCGCAGACAGCCCACTTCGAACGTTTTCTTGATGCGTTTCAAGAAATCCAGTTCGGCTTCAGGCTCTTCCAATTCTCCGACCACTCCCGAACCTACTTGTGTCCAGGTATTTTTCAACGGATAAAAATCAAAAGCCGGTTCTTCATAAGGATGTGTTGCCAATAATGCTTTTATCACCGCAGCCTTTTTAAAAGCCGGAAGAATCGTTTCTATACGCACCTCGGATTCCTTATGCAATTCGCCTATTTCTCCACAGAACGGACTGGTTCCTCTCTGCGCACGGAAAGTCCCCTCACCTTCCAAATTATAGCTGCATGAATCATAATTACCTATGCAACCACAACCGGCTTCAAATAAAGCTTTTCTTACTCTGTCAGCCTGTGCATCCGGCACAAAAGTTACAAACTTCAATAAATATTCTTCTTTCGGGTCTAATATGCGTACATTCTTGAGGCCTATCTTTTCAGCTATTTTATAATTGACACCTCCGGGAGCATTATCCAGATTGGTATGTGCCGAATAAATGACAATATCATTTTTAATGGCTTTCAACACACACCGTTCAATGTAATCCCGACCAATAATAGATTTATAACCTTTAAATATAAGTGGATGATGCGATATAATCAGGTTGTATCCCAACATGACAGCTTCATCCACAACAGCTTCAGTAACGTCCAGACACAACAAAGCCCCTGTTGCTTCCGCTTCTGTCAGTCCAACTTGCAATCCGGCATTATCAAATCCGTCTTGCAAAGGCAGAGGCGCGAACCTTTCAAGGGCACTTACTATTTCCTTAATTTTCATTCGTTCGCGAAAATTTGATTGCAAAGATAATCAATCCATTTGAATTTAAAAAGCAACCAAGCTATTTTTTATACTTTCCCCACTTTATCATTTTATTTTTCAAAGCATAACGCTCGTCAACAACACGGTCTGTCGGGAAAAAAGTAAGATGAATACGCCATCCGCCCGAATGAAACGTAAATTTGCGGGCTGATATTCCTGTTTCTATCAGAGCTAGTTTATCAATGATAAATGCTTTAATATCTACGGGAAATTCCTCTCCTTCATACATTATATCCGCAGTGACAAAGAAACCGGGAGTTGATAATTCTGCTATATATTTCCAAATTTGCTCATTCATGTTTTTCTATTTTATTGAAAGAAATATATAAAATGTATACAAAGCAAGAATAAGGCCCCTACTTCCGTTTGGTATCCTTATGAACCCGTAACAACCGGCCATAACTGTCGAATGATTTCCGTGAGGCCAGAAAAATGGTCATCATTAGTGAAAGCATGGATGCCACCACAGTGATAACTACAATCATAATCTGATATTTGATAGCCACATGTGGCGAACTTCCTCCCAATATCTGCCCAATCATAGTTCCCGGCAATGCAACAAGCCCTGTTACTGCCATATTGGCAATGCCCGGGCTGAACGCTTTAATAAGAGCCTGACGCACAAATGGAGCTATCGCCTCATTACGGGTAGCGCCATTCCCCAACAGAAAATAATAAAGTTGCTGTTCCCTACGCAATCCGGCATAGTAAGTATTTAATCCTATCACATTCACTCCCAACATATTCCCCATGATTATACCAAAAACCGGAATAAAATACTGGGCACTGAAGATGTTATCCAACTTTAATACAAAACCAAGAAAATAAAGTCCGACGAGCACCACTGTTACAAAAAAAGCGATAGAGATTGGAATCATCAAAATTCCACGTTTTAACCGCGTACGCGTCAAAGCCGTTTCAGCAGCCACCCCAACCATGATGATCACCCATAGAAAATTGATAAACGGATTGTTCCATTCAAACAGAAAACGAAGATAAGCCCCAATCAAAAACAACTGTATAATCATACGTACCGTGCCTATCAGAACCGGTTTAAGCAAGCCCGTCTTGAAATGCCATAAAAAATAAACCGGAATAAGCATCAGCAGCAATCCTATTCCCAAACTGCCATAGTCTATATCAATTGTTCCCATCAGTCAGATTATAAAGTAAATACCTTGTCGCATCCGGCGGCAAACTGTTTGTCATGCGAAACAGACAAGATAGTCATTCCTTTACTGCACAAGGATTTAAAGAAGTTAATCACCCGTAAGCACGATTCCGGATCAAGTGCCGAAGTCGGTTCGTCCACTACCAGTAAAGGTTTGTCAAGCAAGGCTGTCACTGCCAACATGATACGCTGACGCTGACCACCCGACACTTCATTTACCCGTTTATCATAAAGTTTCTCTTCCAATCCTAATGATACGAAATAATCCATCAGCCGCTCTTTGTTGAATCCCGCCTCACGGTTTGCCTTCAGTTCAAAAGGCATCCGCACCATTTCACTGACCCATTCCGAAGGAAGAGCCAACTCCTGGGGAATCCATGCTATTTTCTTTCGGATATGATCCGCCGTTCTAGGTGCCAGCAGTGTGCCGTCCACCTTTATTGTCCCTTCACTTAAAGGTACAAAGCCCAAAACAGCTTTCAGCAATGAAGATTTTCCACTGCCGGAACCACCACAAATACATACGCTTTCTCCGTAATGAACTTGCAGGTCGAGTCCTCTGAAAAGAGTCAGGTTGCCAAAACTGATAGATATATTTTCTATATTAATCATCACATAAAAACAAAAAGAGTCGGGAGCATTCACTGCTGCCGACTCCACATAATGTATTAAAATAAAATAAATGTGTCGAAGTTTAATATGCTCTCGCAAAGAGAACACGGCGAGCAGATGGTTTTCCGGTTACCATACACTTGCCCGGAGTCAGGCTCTCTTCATCAGCATCAAAAGGAAGACAACGAATTGTTGCCTTGGTTTCCTCTTTAATCCGGTCTTCCGTTTCCGGGGTTCCATCCCAATGAGCCAGAATAAAGCCGCCTTTCTCTATTTGTTCCTTGAAATCATCGTATGAATCCACTTTCACGATATGTTCGTTACGATAGTTCAATGCCTTCTGATAAATATTGTTCTGGATATCCTCCAACAATTGTTGTACATATTCTTCGATTCCGTCGCAAGAACGAGTTTCTTTCTCCAATGTATCACGACGCATCACTTCCATTGTATTGTTTTCAAGATCACGGCCACCCATTACCAAGCGAACAGGCACACCTTTCAGTTCGTAATCTGCAAACTTGAATCCCGGACGCTTATTGTCTGCATTATCATATTTCACAGAGATACCCATTGCTTTCAACTTATTGACAATGCCTTCTACTTTTGCATCAATCTTCTTCAGCATTTCATCATTCTTATAAATAGGAACGATAACTACCTGAATAGGAGCCAAATGCGGTGGCAACACCAATCCGTTATCATCAGAGTGAGTCATTATCAAAGCACCCATCAGGCGGGTAGATACTCCCCAAGAAGTAGCCCAAACATAATCCAGTTTATTGTTTTTGTCAACAAACTGTACATTGAACGCTTTTGCGAAATTCTGTCCCAAGAAGTGAGAAGTACCACATTGCAATGCCTTTCCATCCTGCATCAAGCCTTCGATGGTGTAAGTATCCAATGCACCGGCGAAACGTTCATTAGCCGATTTTACCCCTTTGATTACCGGAACAGCCATATACTTCTCAGCGAAGTCACCATACACATGCAACATTTTCTGTGCTTCCGCTTCTGCTTCCTCGCGGGTCGCATGAGCCGTATGTCCTTCCTGCCACAAGAACTCCGCAGTACGCAGGAACAAACGGGTACGCATCTCCCACCGCATAACATTTGCCCATTGGTTACACAAGATAGGCAAGTCACGATAGGAATTAATCCAGTTCTTATATGTACTCCAAATGATTGTCTCAGATGTAGGGCGGATAATCAATTCTTCTTCCAGTTTGGCAGCCGGATCTACGATAACACCCGAACCGTCCTCTGCATTCTTCAGACGGTAGTGAGTAACTACAGCACACTCTTTGGCAAATCCTTCTACGTGCTCAGCTTCACGGCTAAGGTAAGATTTCGGGATAAGCAACGGGAAATAAGCGTTCACGTGGCCGGTTTCCTTAAACATATCGTCCAACTGACGCTGCATTTTCTCCCAAATGGCGTATCCGTAAGGCTTGATAACCATACATCCACGCACAGGTGATTGTTCAGCCAAATCGGCCTTCACCACCAAGTCATTATACCACTGAGAATAATTCTCGCTTCTTTTGGTAAGTTCTTTCAATTCTACTGCCATTGCTATATCGTTATTTTTGTTTTTCCTTTTTAAGAGTTTGCAAAATTAGTAAAAAAGCATGGGAAAGTACCAATGATTTAGCAAAAATATAGGATCAAAAAGTATAAAAATAACTTATTGATAACGATAATACCACCAATAGGTATCACCATATTCCCGCCGCATATGGTTTTTCTCTTCCACCGGTGATGAAAATTCCTTCTGACGGTTAAGAAACTCATCCAAACGCCGCACCATCAGCGTGTCTTTGACTTCTCTTCCATATCCAGGATGAGTCCGTTTGTAAAGCACCAATGCCTCACGATAATAACGCGGCAATGTATCTTGCTCGAAACAATACATATCAACCGCCGATACAAATTTGTCCAATTTCTTATCCAGCAGCAATGCACTCATATAATAATTCAAAGCGGTATGTCTACCTATTTCATCACGACAGATACGAGCCAAAAAGTCTACTGTCTTTTCTGCAACATGTGGTCTTGCACCAAGATAAGCATACAAGCTATCGGCATTCAAGCGCAAAGTTTCCTGAGAATGAGGCGCAAACAAAAGCCCTTCCGCACCATAATATTGAGGGTATTCAAACAAATGCTCCCCCATGGTACCTTCCAAAGACATAGCATAGGCTCTAAGCACTGCCAATGTACGGGTTGTTTCCAAAGACTTTGCTCCTACCATCCGTGCAGCTTCATAATGATGATTACGGATAGCCTGCTCCACAGCCAGTTCATGATGAAAATTCACATTCGTATTTCCTATACCTACCGTCATCAGGCATAAAAGTGTCAAAATAGCTAAGTTAGAGTTTATTAAGCCCAATATGGACCCCTCTTGATTCAGCCAGGAACGAAACACACGCCGTAAAGTATAGACCACACCTATATATATAAGCAAAAGCAACGGCAGCAGCCAAAACCATTTATCTCCTATGTTTCCTCCGTGGAAAATAGTCCGGTCCACATCCGTCAGCACTCCCAGCAACAGACAAGACGGGAAATAAGAAAGTGTCCGTACAGGCCCCTTTAATCCCATCAATCCATTGATTCCCCAACGGAATACCAATAAAACCACTGTAATGATAATAGCTCCCACCAACGGAGAATAATGTGTCTTTCCTTGTGACAATGAATAATGCAATGCACCTACTACATCTTTCTGAAGCACAAAAAGATAGACAATACTAAAAATAGAGAAAAGAAGACCGCACGCAACCGTGAGGATGCGGGCGGCTCTTTTATAGGATAAGCTGTTGTTGCTGCTCATAAATTACTCTTTCACTTTTTTCAATACCACAGCCGAACGGGCAGGCAGATACAGTTTCAGCCATTCCTTTTTATCCTTCTTATAAAGAGGGTCGAAATTAGTGAAATGACGTATACTGTCATCAGCCAGACCATTACCTCCGAAAGCTGTCGCATCCGTATTCAGTACCACATCATACGCCCCGACAGGCACTAGGAAACCATAGTCTGTAAATGACTTGGTAGGATTGAAATTAAATACAAAAATCAAATTCTTACGCCGGTAAGCCAACACTTGGTCACCGTCGTTATGCCATACTTCAATCACTGGAGTTTCCTGAATATTTTTCACACTCTCAATGAGGTGGACCATAGCTGAATCAAAATCGCCCAAGTAATGGTAACACAGGTTCTTATTATCAAAAAGCCCCCACTGACGACGGGCATATTTATGCGACCATCCGTTACCTTCACGCGGGAAATCAATCCATTCGGGATGCCCGAATTCATTACCCATAAAGTTCAAATATCCTCCATTGATGGTAGAGGCAGTAAGCAAACGAATCATCTTATGCAATGCGATGCCGCGATGCACTGTATAATTTTCATCCCCTTTCTGGAAATGCCAATACATGTCAGCATCTATCAGACGGAAAATTATAGTCTTATCGCCCACCAATGCCTGGTCATGGCTTTCGGCATACGAAATAGTCTTCTCGTCCTTGCGTCTGTTGGTCACTTCCCAGAACATGCTGCTCGGTTTCCAGTCTTCATCAATCTTCTCCTTGATTGTTTTAATCCAATAATCCGGAATATTCATGGCCATACGGTAATCAAACCCATATCCACCATCTTGAATCGGTGCTGCCAACCCGGGCATACCCGAAACTTCTTCCGCAATGGTAATCGCTTTGGAATTTACCTGATGAATCAACTTGTTGGCCAATGTCAAATAACAAATCGCATTATCATCCTGATTCCCGTTAAAGTAATCCCCATAATTACAGAACGCCTCTCCCAAGCCGTGGCTATAATACAACATCGATGTCACACCGTCAAAACGAAAACCGTCAAAACGGAACTCATCCATCCAATACTTACAATTGGACAGCAAGAAATGAATCACCTCATTCTTACCATAATCAAAGCATAAGGAATCCCATGCCGGATGTTCACGCCGCCCGCCCGGATAGAAGTATTGATTAGGATCACCGGCAAAATTGCCAAGTCCCTCCACTTCATTCTTCACGGCATGAGAGTGAACAATATCCATAATGACGGCAATTCCCATTCTATGTGCCGTATCAATCAATTCCTTCAATTCATCCGGTGTACCGAAACGGGATGACGGAGCAAAGAAACTGGAAACATGATACCCGAAACTCCCATAATAAGGATGCTCCTGAATAGCCATAATCTGAATACAGTTATATCCGGTTTCCGCTATACGCGGCAATATTTTCTCACGGAACTCATTATAAGTCCCTACCCTTTCTTCTTCCTGAGCCATACCGATATGACATTCATAAATCATCAAAGGATCAGTCTTTGCACGGAACACCTTCTTTCTGAACCGGTAAGGATTCTCCGGTTCCCAGACCTGTGCACTGAATATCTTTGTCTGCTCATCCTGTACCACACGGTTGGCCCATGCCGGTATGCGTTCTCCTTCACCGCCATTCCAACGGACTTTCAGTTTATACAAATCACCATGCTTTATAGCACCGCTTTGTAATTCCACCTCCCATACACCAGGAGAGTTCTTTACATGGTACATCCTATAATCGCCATGTTCTTTCCAGTCGTTGAAATCTCCGATAAGATAAATTTCCTTCGCATTCGGAGCCCATTCACGGAACACCCACCCTCTTCTGGTACGATGCAAGCCGAAATATAAATATCCGGTGGCAAAGTCCGATAAAGTTCCTTTGCCTCCGGTCAGTTCCAATTCTTTGTCTAGTGCATGCTGATGGCGTCCTTCAATCGCTGCCGAATACGGTTCCAGCCAAGGATCACTTTCTATTATGCCTAATTTAGGAGTGGTATTTTCCATAATATGATTACTTGTTAGTTATTCTCTTTCAAACCAAAACTTTAACGATCACTTTTTTCACACCGTCAGGAGACACTCCCGGAGCGTGAGCATCCTGTGGAAAAAAGATGGCAAACATTCCCGGCTTTACAGGAATATAGCTTTCGGCAAGTCCCGGATAGAACGAGATATCCTTATCTGCATCATAGTCTGCTTCGGGAAGATCTTCACGGGCCGTATAACCCATCACTTCCACCCCTGACAGAGGAATCTGTATATCAATAAACTGATTATGAGTTTCTAATTTTGCTTCTTCTTTAGTTTTAGGCTTGGTCTGAGAAAAGTTTACTACCAGATCATCACCCTGTAATTTTACTTTTCCTAATTCCTGAGCGTTCAAGTCTGTAGTCTTCAGATATTCCATTGCTTTAGCGAACAAAGGATTCAATGAAGCGTACTTTTCTAAGTTTTCTAATCTGTCTACTACCATAATTATTTCATTTTAATGGTTAAAATATTGCTTTTATCATTCAAAGTCGTCTATTGTGAAATTTGTAAAATCAGCAAAACGCTTCAGTTGCTTGAAAACATCCTCTACTTTGTCCAACAGGTCAGGGGCAAGGAAAAACGCATCAGGCACCATATAAGCACAGGTATAATCCTTACATTTTAAATAATCAATATATTCAAAATCTTTCGGAAATCCTTTGGGAGCCGTTTTTAAGTGATTCTCTCCGATAACAGGAAAGTATTGCTTGAACGCAGGATCTTCCACAATTTCCCTGTATTCGTCTATGTTGTCATAAACGGACTGGCGGACAGCTTTCAGCACTTTAGGTTCCAGGCACCAGCTTCCACCAGCAAGCATACAGTTATCAGGCTCTATATGAACATAATATCCACAATGTTCCGATTTCTTTCCACGAGCGTTGATATAGCCGCCCAAGTGTATCTTATAAGGAGTCTTATCACTGGAAAAACGCGTGTCGCGATAAATTCGGTATGTACAGTCCTTGGCTTGAATACCGACAATACTTTCGTCAAACAACGAAATGCGGGCGATGATTGCTGTCAGTAATTCCTCAAACTCTTTTTGAGCTTTCAGATATTCATCCTTATGCCCCTGAAACCACTCCCGGTTATTGTTTGCGGCCAGGTCTTTTAAAAATTGAAAGATAACAGATACATCCATGTTACATTATGTTCATGTGTTCACTTGACAAACTTACAAAATATATTTGTAACGAACTAGAAAAAAGCGAAGTATTTATTTTTTTCCCAAGACCTTGAGAAACTCATCATGCAACTTTCCATTAGTAGCCAACACTTCACGACCGGAATAAAAGTCTCCCCCTCCGCTGTAATCTGTCACTTTTCCACCGGCATTCATCAAGATTATCGAACCGGCAGCAATATCCCACGGTCCCAGCAGCCCTTCTATACGGGCTTCAAAGCGACCGGCAGCTACATAGCAAAGTTCTGCCGCAGCAGCTCCTTGCAGGCGCATGCCTCCCACATTTCCATATAACTCGTGCACGATATGCTCCGCCAAAGGCTTATACTTTTGCGAATCGTATGGAAAGCCTAACGCCACAAACGCTTCGTCCATATCAGAAACATCTGACACATGTATTTCTTTGTTGTTCAGATAAGAAGGCGCTCCTTTATAAGTCCAGTAAAGTTCATCGCGGCATACCTCATACACCACCCCAACCAGCAGTTCTTCTTTATTGCGAAGGGCGATACTCACACAATAAGGAGCATTATTATGGATAAAATTGGTGGTTCCGTCCAGCGGATCTACCAGCCAGCAATAGTTTTCCGTAGTCAGGCTGCCCGAACCTTCTTCGGCAATGAATCCTGCTTCGGGAAGCAATTCCCGAAGTTGGGCCACAATACGGCGTTCCGATTCCTTATCTACATACGACACATAGTCGTGAGCATTTTTCTTCTCTACCTTGCTACGGTCAAAACCGCTACGCTCATTACGAAGAAAAGCACCCGCCCGGAGTGCTATTTCACGTACATTCAACGTTATCTTCTCTAAATCCAACATTATATTCTTATTTTTGTTCCGCATCCAGCGTTCCAAACTTATAAACACCTTTACGGATTACATTTCCATTCTTGTCAGTCTCCACAAAAGCGCCGTGTTTCTTCCCTTGTTTGAAAAATCCGTCATAGCGTACTCCGTTTTTATCTTCAAGCACACCTTTGCCGTCTTCCTTTCCTTTTACGAAATGCCCCTTGTATTTGGTTCCGTCAGCCGTGCGCAAAGTGCCTTCACCGTCGGCCATGTTGTTTTTCCATTCACCTTCATAGTCATCGCCGTTCGCCCAGATATAGTGTCCTTTACCGCTGCGCTGGTTATTCACCCACTGCCCTTCATACACAGCACCGTTGGCCCATGTAAAGGTTCCGGTCCCATGCTGCTCGCCGTTCTTGAACTGCCCTACATACTTGTCACCATTCTTGTGTATATAAATACCCTGCCCGGTACGTTCACCGTTCACGTAGTCACCTTCGTAACGGTCACCGCTATGAAAGTAATAAATGCCTTTACCATGCTGCACGTCATCCTTCCAGTCACCCACATACTTGTCACCGTTGACATAGTAAAACGTCCCCTTTCCGTCACGTGCGTCATCTTTCCACTCGCCTTCATATTTTGACTGGTCGGGCCATACCATAACACCCTGTCCGTTTTTCTTGTCTTCTTTCCATTCGCCCTCATATTTGGCTCCTGCTTTCCAGGTATAAGTACCCTTTCCGCTACGTTTGTCCTGAAACCAGTTACCTATATAAACATCTCCGTTATAATAATACATAGTGCCTTCACCCTGCTGATAATCGGTAAACCACATACCCTCATACCGGTTGTTATTCATAAAATAATAGGTTCCGCTGCCGTGTTGCTGGTCCTGGAACCATTGCCCCACATACTTTTCTCCATCGTGAAACGTATATGTCCCGTTCCCCTCGCGTTTACCTTTTATATATTCCCCTTCGTAGGTATTTCCGTTCTTGTAGATTGTTTTTCCTTTACCGTTTGGTTTTCTGCCTTTCAGTTCTCCGGTATATTCGCCCCCGTCTTTAAAAGTATAATTCCCGATTTTTATCTGAGCGGTGGCCAATGTACTGACCGATGCCAAAAGCAATAATATATATACGTATTTCTTCATTGGTTCGTTACTTATAATAGATAAGATTTATGCCAAAGATACGATTTTCTATCTTTGGACATGATAGGTTATTACACTTTTTTACCCGCAATGACCTCTATTAAGTTTTCTTTGCAGAAATACTTTTGAGCCAATATGCGTATTTCTTCTCTGGTGATTCCCCGGATGGCATCCAGCGAACGGATAAAGAAGCGTTCGTCCAGCCCTGCCGTTTCTATATAAATCCAGGCATCAGACAAAGAAAAAGGTCCCTCGTACGACCGGCATAAATCGCCCAGCATATAGTTCTTCACCATTTCCAATTCTTCTTGAGGAACGAGATCATTACACAATTTGTCCATCTCCCGATAAACTTCTGTTATGATAGAATCCACATATTCATTGGCCGCCTCGGTACTGACAGTCAGTATTCCCGTTTCCGGATAGGACACAATGCCTGCGCCGATACCGTATGTATATCCCTTGTCTTCACGGATATTGGACATCAGACGGCTCCCGAAATACCCTCCGAACAAAGTGACCATGACACGTGCCTTCAAAAAGTCCGGATGATGACGGTCCATTACGAAACATCCCATTTTCAAGGAACTTTGAAGTGCATCCTCACGTTCTATAAAGATACGCTTTTCTTTGGTGGTAACCGGAGGAACAAGCATTGTCTTTGCTTTTTCCGTCACTTCCCCCCATTGTCCACTTCCCAAGTTATCTTCTATACAACGGATAATTTCCGATGTGACCTTTCCCGAAATATATACCGAACAATTGCCCGAATGATAATATTTCCGATAAAACGAACGGAGCACCTCCGGGGTAATCCGGTCATAATCCTCCGCTACCGCATAGCGCCCGAAGGGATGCTCCGGACCGAACAAGGCTGTATTCAGCTGCTTTCGGGCAATCATTTCCACCCGGGTGCTGTTCACCAGGAATTGCTGTTTGTTCGTATCGGCCACCACGGAAAGTTCCTTTGCCGGAAACGTAGGAGCCTTTATCATCTCGGATATGACGGCCAGCGTGCGGGCAAAATATTTATTCAGAGAGTAAAGTGTTATGAATCCATAGTTCACGGAAGAAGATAACTCCAGCCAGGCTCCATAATAATCCAATCGCTCCGCAATCTGTGAAGACGTTAAATTCCCAGCTCCCTCACGCAGCATCCTGTTGGCAAACATAGCCTGCAACGGCTGTTCCTGATTCCATTGTCCGCCTCCTATCAGAAGATCGAAACGTACAACATCCTCGGTTCCCGCATGAATGATATTCAAAGGCATCCCGTTCTTCATCGTCCTCCTGTCGGGACGGGTTATACTGAATTCGCTTAGTTGGCGGATTGGCGGTGGGGTGGTTCTGTCCAGCATTTACTCCCCCTCCCTTTGTTTTAAAAATGCTTCGGCACGTGCCAGATCCTGAGGCGTATCAATGCCTATTGTCTCCACTTCACTGATTCCCACCTTAATAGTATAACCATTTTCCAGCCAACGAAGCTGCTCCAACGATTCAGCCAGCTCCAGCGAAGATTGTGGAAGCGAAGTTATTTCTTTCAGTACATCGGCCCGATAAGCATACAGACCGATATGTTTATAGTAAGTATGCCCTTTCAGCCAGCCTTCCTTCTCCACATTACGCTGGAAAGGAATGATGGAACGGCTGAAATACAAAGCATTCATATTCTTACCGACTACTACTTTGGGAGAGTTTACATTTTCCAAGGCTTCAAGCCCGTCATCCGGGATGAAAGGTTTCACCAAAGTCGCAATCTGTGTGGCAGGATCTTCAAAGCAAGCTTTCACGGCTTCAAGCTGTGATTTTTGAATAAAAGGTTCATCACCCTGGATATTTACAACCACATCATATCCTCGTCCTACTTTGGTATACGCTTCATAGCAACGGTCTGTGCCGCTTTTATGGTGAACGGAGGTCATGACCACTTTTCCGCCAAAAGCTTTTACGGCGGATTCAATGCGTTCATCGTCCGTCGCTACATATGTTTCATCCAATATGCCGGACACTTGTTCATAGACTCTCTGAATCACAGGCTTGCCTCCCAAGACGGCCAGAGGTTTGGCAGGAAAACGTGTAGAGGCATATCTTGCAGGAATAATTCCAATAAATTTCATGGTAGCATTTCTTTTATATATTCATGCAAAAGTAACAAAAACATTTCATACATTTGCACCATTAATGCAATAAATGTTATGGACGAACACCATTGTTTGCTTTGTATGGGCTCTAATACCAACCGTTACGCGCAACTCTCGGTTGCACGGGAAGCATTGCGCACCACGTTTCCCGACATTCATTTCGGCGAGATGATGGAAACGGAAGCTGTTGGCAGCGGCTTTCACTCCCCTTTCAGCAATCAACTGGCAAAATTCAGCACTACGCTTTCACCCGATTCCGTTCGTGATTTGTTTAAAGAATTGGAACGACGCAGCGGACGGATTCCCGAAGACAAGGCTCAAGGGGTGGTAAAACTGGATATTGACTTGCTGGTCTTTGACAATAAGATATTGAAACCGGAAGATATGGAAAGAGAATATATCCGCCGTGGAATGTCTGTGCTCTTTTAGAGCTTATACCTTATTATATATTAATCATTATCACCTTGTGATACCCCGCCTCCACCCCCTATGGCAAACGATAGTGTTACTGAGAGCCCTAACCTGACAGGTGGGAAAACAGCTAAGTATTTTCATTGGCAGACCTAAGGCTTTCTACCAGGAAGGCTAAGGCTTTCCGGCCGTTCTATTTCTATCTCCATAGGCTTTGGAGTTATCTCCATAACCTTTGGAGTTATCTCCGCAGCCTTTGGAGTTAACTCCAAAGCCTATGGAGATAGAACACAACAGAAAGAAAAGCCTTAACCTGCCCCCAAAAAGAGATTAGCTTTCCTTGAAAAAAACATTTCATAAGAACAGAAAGCACTTTTTTTTATCTCATCTGTTTGTTGTTTCCAATGATTCCTTATACATTTGCGTTTACTAACAATCCTGTTAAACAAGATTGCTAATCCCGAACTACCTTTATTTATATACAGGGAGATTCTGACCAATGAATGCGGAAAAGAAGCAAGGATCAATACCAAGCTACGTTGCAACTGGACCAAGTGGTATGGGACGGTGGTAACATCCGGGCACGGAAAGAGGTAACCCGTGCCACATCCGAAGTAGACAAACAGAAACTGGAAGTGGACATGTATGCCATCAACGAACGGGTAACCCAACTTTTTTTGGCATCCTGTTATTGAAAGAGCAATTGAAGCAAAACCAGCTTATGCAGGAAGAATTACAAAGGAATTATGACAACGTTACAGCGTATGTAAAGAATGGCATTGCCAATCAAGCCGATTTGGATGCTGTAAAAGTGGAACAATTGAACAACATACAGCAACGTCATACTCTGGAAGCTACCTATCGTGCTTACGGCAAGATGTTGAGTCTTGGGCCGCAAACTTCGAAATCAAAAATATGAATCTCAGCATAGTGGATAATGACCGCAGCCCCTATTCTACCCGATTAGTACAGAAAGTGGGAGCTTCCGAATATTTTCATCTGATAGATGTATCAAACAACTATCAGGAAGCAATGCAATGCATTGAAAAAGGAGATGCCGACCTCATTTTGGAAATCCCGCCACACTTTGAACGCGATTTGCAGAAAACCGGTGTAGCAAAAGTACTGGTTTCAGCCAACACCGTAAACGGAACGAAAGGAACGTTGGGAAGTTCCTACCTCAGTAATATAGTGAATGCCTATGCCACTGAAATCCGGATTTCCCATTCCGGCTCTATTTCTCCCTCCCCAGTGATAAAAATAGATACCCAAGGACGTTTCAACCCCTATCTGGATTATAAGGTATTTATGGTTCCGGCACTGATGGCGCAATTGTTGATGATGTTATGCGGCTTTCTGCCTGCTCTTAATATTGTGAGTGAAAAAGAATTCGGAACCATCGAACAAATCAATGTGACTCCTGTAAGCAAGTTCACTTTCATTCTGGCCAAGCTGATTCCTTACTGGGTAACCGGCATGCTGATCCTCACAATCAGTATCATTCTGGCATGGTTAGTCTATGGTCTGGTTCCGGCCGGTCATTTATGGCTGCTTTATTTCTTCGCATTGCTGTTCATTATCGTCATTTCGGGTATGGGACTGGTAGTTTCCAACTATTCCCGAACCATGCAGCAGGCCATGTTTGTCATGTTTTTCTTTGTGATTATCATCATGCTGATGAGCGGATTATTCACCCCCATCAACAGTATGCCCGAGTGGGCTCAAGCCATCACCATAGCCAATCCCTTGAAATATTTTATACAAGTGACACGTATGGTCTATTTGAAAGGAAGCGGATTCGATGACTTGATCATGCAATTTATTGCCTTGCTTTTTATGGCTATCATGTTGAACGGTTGGGCCGTGTTCAGTTATAAAAAGAACTCATAACAGATAAATCGGAACATTTTCTTGTTTATCATTGTTAATATCAGTAGCTTAGCAGCCTATTGCTAACCTGATTTTAATTATCTAAAAGAAAAAGTTATGAAATTCTTTATTGACACAGCTAATCTGGAACAAATTCGCGAAGCAAACGCATTGGGCGTACTGGACGGTGTAACTACTAATCCCTCTTTAATGGCTAAAGAAGGTATTAAGGGAGTTGAGAACCAACATAAGCATTACATCGAGATATGTAATATTGTGGATGGAGATGTCAGCGCCGAAGTCATTGCCACCAATTACGAAGGAATGATCAAAGAGGGTGAAGAACTGGCAGCCCTTAATCCACACATTGTAGTAAAAGTTCCTTGTATTGAGGACGGCATCAAAGCTATCAAATATTTCAGTAATAAAGGAATCCGTACCAATTGTACACTGGTTTTCTCTGCCGGACAGGCATTACTTGCGGCAAAGGCGGGGGCTACCTATGTATCTCCGTTTGTCGGCAGACTGGATGATATTTGCAATGACGGTGTAGGACTGGTTGCACAAATTGTAGAATTGTACCAAACTTATGACTACAAGACACAAGTTCTTGCCGCCTCCATCCGAAACACCTTACATATATTACAATGTGCGGAAGTGGGAGCAGATGTAGTAACCTGCCCGTTATCCGCCATTAAAGGCCTTCTAAACCATCCATTGACAGATATAGGATTAGAAAAGTTCCTGGCCGATTACAAAAAGGTTAACGGATAATAAAAAGCCTTCTCTCGCCATGAGGGAAGGCTTTTTACAACCATAACACAGAACTAATAATTTTCTGAATGTCGCTTATTATTAGCAAATAGTCGAATGGTGTTGTTTCATTCCAATTAAATTTATTCTTTTACTTTAAATAACATCAAGAATGATAAAAGGACATACCGACATAGACATCTGGAATACCGGCTTTTTCATTAACGCAGATTATTTTTCCGATGATTTCATTATTTATAATAATACGGGAAAAGATCTTACCCGCAAGACTCTTGCCCATCCTTTCTTTCACAACAATTCATATAAAACAACCTATACTTCATTTATACTGTGCCTTTCCGGAACTTCTGAAATAGAAATAGACTCCATCAACTATTCTACTAAAGAGAATACATTACTAATGATGGTGCCTAATCAAATAATTAAATATAATGAAATAAGCGAGGATTACAAAGCACATCTCATCATGATATCTAATAAATATTTTGATACCCGAGATAATTTTTATAAAATGATGTCTCTTTTAATTCCTCTAAAAAATCATCCATGTGTCAATTTGAATATCGCGGAAACAGATTTATTGAAAACATATCATGTATTGCTTTACAAAAAAATCAGTGAAGAAAATAATCTGTTTCGTGATTTTACCATACAATATCTGATACAAGCTACTTTCTACGAAGTATGCCAGCTCCTACTAAAGCATCTGGAAATAAAAAAGAAAAAACTGCCGCATAAAGAAGACATATTCAAACAGTTTTTAAAACTGGTAGAAACCCATCATTATAAAGAAAGAGACATTTCTTTTTATGCTGAGAAACTTTGTCTAACCCCTAAGTATTTATCTTCCATAATCCGGGATGTTAGCGGAGAACTGGCAGGAAACTGGATTGACAATTATGTAATTATTGAAGCAAAAGCCCTACTGATTTCTTCCAACCTTACCATTCAGGAGATTTGCTATAAACTGAATTTTTCTACTCCGTCCTCATTCACCCGTTTCTTTAAACGAATAACCGGTATGTCACCAAGAAAATTCAGAACACTAAAAGTTTTTCCCAACTTAATAGAATAAAAACATATAATATCTTGCCACCTGCCCTTATCTTCATGAATGAAGGGATATTCAGTAAATGTCTCTAAAAAATAAGATGGCATATGAAGATGATAGGGCATGACCATTTCATATGCCATTCTTATTGTCATTTTTCCGTGCTTTCTCACATACTTCTATCCGACAGGACATGACGTTCCGGAAGAAGTCTGATGACCTCTTCTGATTCTGTGAGTAAAATCATATCATGCTGCTTTAGCTGTTTTGTTTCTGATTTTTTCTATTATCAGTATGGCATTTGCCGTATGTATTCCAAAGAAAATCCACAGTATTTCCGTCTTCCTGTTTCTGGCCTTTATCCTTGAGAGCGAGTAATGTTGCTTTTGAGTGCCGAAGCTTCCTTCAAGCCGTGTTGCCCTTTCTTTTGAGAGTTCGCTTCTAAGCACCTTCCTCAAAGGCTCATCTTTGGCCGCCCTTCCCTTGCGCACAAAGGATGTGGATATCCCATATTTTGTACAGAACTTTCTGTTGGCATTATTGGCATATATGGAATCGGCAGCCACACATCTTACCCTTACATTCATAAGCTTCTGCTGCATGCGGATACAGTCCTTCAAGCGTATACCCTCATTGAATGCCTTGAACGAGAGGTGTTCGATGAACGATATGCCGTCTATCTGTATATTATTGACCTTTGCACCGAACTCGACGGACTTGGTTTCCTTGCCTCTGACGATGGGACGTACATAATGACGGTCAATGCTGACGATGCGGTCACTGACTTTCCGCCCTTCAAACATTTCCTTTTCTTGTACAAGCACCTTTCTGATGATGGAAAGACGCTTATGATAATCCTGGGTATATCGGAGTAAAGCACCGTACTCGCTATGGATCCCATCCCTTTGACTGAGGAGCTTTTCAAGAAGCTTGATCATACGGCGCTTAAGCATTCTTGCCCTTGAAGCTCTCCTCTTTCTTTTCTTGCAGTAGGACAGATAGGATTCCGCCACATTCCTGTATTTGTTGCGCGGACGCCTTATGCCCAGCTCCCTGCAATGCCGGCATATATGCCTGTAGAGCCATTCGAGGCTTTCCCAAAGGAGTTTCATGTCCGTAGGAAAACGCATGTGGCTTTCATAGCATGTGGCATCGGTCATGCAGACGTGAAGGTTATCAAGATAAGGTTTCCAGTGTGAAGCCAGGAGCTCCTGGAAAGAATCAATGTCAAGGCGGGATGCTATCTCATTACGGATGGCACTGACTATCTTGAAGTTGGTTATGGGAAGGGACGGGGGAATCATAATTCCACAGAAAATCTGGTAGTGTATGTTCCCGTTCAGATGTTCCACCAGTTGCCTGTCGGAGAATCCGGTGTATGCCTTCAGGACCATAAGGGCGATCTTTGCGGAAGGACTGAATCTGTTCCTGCGTCCCAGGCGCCGGTCCGACAGGCCGGCGGCTTTTGCCATACATTCAAACGGAAAGACCGAATGAAGCTTGCCAAGCTCACTCTCATTAAAACTCTTGCGGTATTTTTCCAGAATATCAAATTCTGTAAAACCCAAAGTAGGGTGAATTTCTGAAATATTCACTATCTTTGCCATATCTTATTAGTTTGGATATTTCCCCCGTTTTGGCCGTCAAACCTTATTTTCGGGGGAATACCTAAAGATACAAAAAAGCCAACTAATTCGCAATACTTTGTGTATGAATTAGTTGGCTGATTTTGTAATATTTAATGAATGTCCCAATGAAGACAAGTACTTTTCCCACCTCGCCCGGTCTCTATTTGAACTTCAAATATCCTATGCGAGTATATTTTATTCCTTTGTTCTCATAATGAGAAAGAACTTTAGCCGATTTTAAATACAAACTTTCATGGACATTGATTTTTTTTGTATAACAGCTCAACATATCCGGTGACATACTGGAAGCCGCCGCCTTTATAATGAAAGTATAACGGTTGCCATCAGCATCAGCGGCAAGCACACTCTGGTCCACATAATATCCGGTTGTTTTGTATATGTCCAGTTGTAACCTTATCCCTAAGACTTCTAAACGCAAGTCGGATAGTTTTTCTCCCGGCTGACCGATAAAACGACTGCCAGCCGGCAAATGATGTTTTCTGATAACCGTTTCATAATGCACAGTAGCAAAAGCCTTCGCTAACATTGCCAGCTTCTTATCCCTAGGATTTCGGGCCTCAAATTTGTGTGCCAGCCAAAGTACATAGTTAGGATCAATGTAATAAACCTCCGCTAATCTTTTTCCACGATATTTTCCAAATGCGACTATATCCTCGGATATTCCATAATAAGGTTCAAAAAAAGTATTGTCTTTTACTTTCAGCAGGACGTTACAGTTCTGCAAATACTGAAAAGCACGTTCTGCCGCATCATTAAAAGTGACAGCCAGCGATTGAATAAACAAAGGGGAATAAATATTGTCCGGAAATATACGCCATAATGCATAATATGATCGGTAAGGGGTAGAAACACTGATTGCATAATATCCCGCATCTTCTCTACGGCCTTTATTGAAGTTATCTATTTTTTGGAAAACTCTCTCGGCCATAACATTAGTTATCTGATACAGAGTTACATCTCTATCCATAATTACCTCCTATCTTCATAAGGTAAAGATTTTCTTTTTGTAAATATAGTATTTTCTTACGAAACAGCAAGGGTTTTCACTATTTTTACATAAATTATTTTCCACAACACCAAGTAGAGAAAGCACCTTTTATAAAAGGTATATCAATAAAAAAAGTCTGTTTGCTTTTCCTTGCAAACAGACTTTTTTATTGATAAATCTTTCAATTATTCAAATATATTATCCAAACCTCCGGTTTCTTCTACCGAAGTTTCATCTATTAAGGTATCTTTGCAAGGGTCAAAGTCATCAGGAATATTGAATTTCTCATCCTGAGAATATCCCAAGCTCTTGTCTTTATAGACTTTCTGCATATAAAGTCCCCAAATAGGAAGCGCCATAGCAGCCCCCTGCCCGTCTACCATCGTATCAAAATGAATATCACGTTCTTCACCGCCTACCCATACACCGGACACCAATGAGGGAGTGAATCCCATAAACCAACCGTCAGAGTTACGGTTGGTTGTACCTGTCTTCCCCCCCATATCAGCAGTAATGCCATACAGACGGCGTACACGTCCACCGGTACCCTCATTAACGACCGCACGCAACATAACCAGCATTTTGTAAGCACTGGTCTCACTAATCACCTCATCCATTTGCGGAGTGAAATTCGCTAATACATTACCTTCATTATCCTCAATACGGGTTACAAATACTGGTGCTGTACGGATACCTCGGTTTGCGAATGCTGAATAAGCGCTGACCATCTCCCCTACAGAAATTTCACAAGGTCCCAGACAGAGTGATACTACGGGGTCTATCTGTTTGTTCTGCACACCGAATGAATGAATCAGACGAACCAACTGATAAGGATTAAGTTTCCCCATCAAATAAGCCGTTACCCAATTATCCGAATTAGCCAATCCCCATTTGATAGTTACCATTTCTCCATAACGCTTTTTGCTGGCATTACGTGGTGACCATGGACGCCCGTTCTCATCTATCAATGTCTGCTCTACGTGACGCACCTGATCACAGGGAGAGAAACCGTTCTCCATAGCCAAAGTATACACGTAAGGTTTAATAGTAGAACCTACTTGGCGACGCCCCACCATCGCCATATCATATTGGAAATAATTATAGTTAGGACCACCCACATACGCCTTCACATGACCTGTCAAGGGATCCATAGACATAAATCCCGCCCTAAGGAAGAATTTATAATATTTCAAAGAATCCATCGGAGTCATAATGGTATCCTTCTCTCCCTCGTAAGAAAATACAGACATTTCGTATTTAGTATTAAACGCTTTCTTTATTTCCGCTTCCGAGCATCCGGCTTCTTTCATAATACGATAACGATCAGTCTGTTTCATAGCCCTGGTCATGATGGTATTCACCTCCTCCTCTGTCAACTGATTAGTAAACGGAGCTGTTTTCTTTTTCCGCTTTTCCTTGAAGAAACGAGGTTGCAAGTATTGCGCCACATGTTCATAAACAGCCTCTTCCGCATATTTCTGCATGCGTGAATCAATAGTGGTATAGATCTTAAGACCGTCTGTATAAATATTGTAGTTGGTACCGTCTTTCTTCTTGTTTTTAGCACACCACCCGAAAAGCGGATTCGTTTTCCATGCCAATGAATCTTCATAATATTTCTGCATCTGCCATCCGCGATAATCACTTTTCTTCGGCTCCTTGGCTGTCATTACTCCACGCAGATATTCACGGAAGTAAGTTGCCAAACCTTCTTTATGATCCACACGACGATATTTTAAGACGAGAGGCAACGCCTTTAATGAATCAGTTTCCGCATCAGTCAGGTATCCCGCCTTCCGCATCTGGCCAAGCACCACATTACGCCGTCCACGTGAACGTTCATTAAAACGTTTCGGATTATAAAGAGACGGATTCTTACACATACCAACCAAAGTAGCCGCTTCCTCAATGCTCAAATCTTTCGGTTCTTTCGAGAAGTAAGTATTGGCAGCTGTTTTGATACCTACTGCATTATTCAAGAAATCGAACTTATTAAGATACATAGTCAGAATCTCTTCCTTTGTATAATAGCGTTCCAACTGAACAGCTATTACCCATTCAATGGGCTTCTGCAACAGACGTTCCATCACATTATCTGCCGTAGGTGAATAGAATTGTTTTGCCAACTGCTGGGTTATGGTACTACCCCCACCGGCATTCTTCTGCATCATCACTCCCCGTTTCACCAAAGCACGGACAAACGCACGGGCATCAATGCCGGAATGTTCTGCAAAACGTTCATCTTCGGTAGCAATCAGCGCACGAATCAGATTCGATGAAAGCTGGTCATAACCTACAAAAACACGATTCTCCTTACTAAGTGACCAAGTACCCAGCATCTTGCCGTCATCGGATATAATCTCGGTTGCAAACTTTAAATTCGGATTTTCCAATTCCTCAATAGGCGGTACATATCCAATCCATCCTTTCGCTATTGCGGTGAATATAAGCGCTATAACTAACAGTACGCCGACTACAAGAGCCCAAAGCACGTATATAAATTTCTTCCTCATGACATTTTCTAGTAATTAACGGTACAAAAGTAAGGAAAAACTTTGAGATAGAATGTGTTTCTAACAAAGTTCAACGAAATATCTTTTAATTCTTCGCTCATTTATTTTTTTTTCATACCTTTACACTCCGTATAAATTGTAATTATAAATACAAGCCAATATGGAAAATAGAAGTTTAGTTACTATTGCCGAACACTCGAAAGAGAAAATCCTCTACCTTTTGGAGATGGCAAAAGAGTTTGAAAAGAAGCCTAACCGTAAAATCTTGGACGGCAAAGTTGTTGCCACCCTTTTCTTTGAGCCCTCCACCCGTACACGACTCAGTTTTGAAACCGCAGCAAACAGACTGGGAGCCCGCGTTATCGGATTTACCGATCCCAAAGTAACCAGTTCTTCAAAAGGAGAAACATTGAAAGATACCATCATGATGGTAAGCAATTACGCTGACATCATCGTAATGCGCCATTTTCTGGAAGGTGCCGCAAGATATGCCAGCGAAGTCGCCCCGGTGCCCATTGTCAATGCCGGAGACGGAGCCAACCAACATCCGTCACAAACCATGCTAGACCTCTACTCCATATACAAAACACAGGGAACGCTTGAAAATTTAAACATCTATCTAGTAGGCGACTTGAAATACGGACGAACTGTTCATTCTTTGCTGATGGCTATGCGTCATTTCAACCCCACTTTCCATTTCATCGCTCCGGAAGAGTTGAAAATGCCTGAAGAATATAAAATCTACTGCAAGGAGCACCATATTAAATACAAAGAGTACACAGACTTTAACGAAGAAACCATTGCTGACGCCGACATTCTTTACATGACCCGTGTACAACGCGAACGTTTCACCGACCTGATGGAATATGAACGTGTGAAAGATGTATATATATTAAGGAATAAGATGCTGGAGCATACCCGCCCCAATCTGCGTATCCTGCACCCTCTGCCCCGCGTCAACGAAATAGCTTACGATGTGGATGAGAATCCGAAAGCTTACTATTTCCAGCAGGCACAAAACGGACTTTATGCGCGCCAGGCCATCCTTTGTGATGTATTGGGCATAACCTTGAATGATGTTATAGAAGATGCAAAAAAGTAAAAACAAAAATGAAGATGAGCGATAATAAACAAGCATTGCAGGTAGCCGCTTTGAAAAACGGCACTGTTATAGACCATATACCTTCCGATAAATTGTTTACTGTAGTCGCCCTATTGGGCTTGCAGGATTCTGACTCTAACATAACCATCGGAAACAACTTCGAGAGCAAAAAATTAGGTAAAAAAGGAATTATAAAAGTGGCCGACCGCTTTTTTACTGATGAGGAAATAAGCCGCCTTTCCGTAGTAGCCCCGAATGTAAAACTGAACATTATCCGTGACTATGAGGTGGTAGAGAAGAAACAAGTCCTGATGCCTGAGGAATTACGTGGCATCGTAAAGTGCGCCAATCCCAAATGTATCACCAACAATGAGCCAATGACCACCCTGTTTCATGTAATTGACAAAGAACATGGAATCTTGAAATGTCATTACTGCGAAAAGGAACAAAGTAAAGAAGGTATCAAACTACTGTAATGAATATGAAACAAGACTGGAAACCGGGAACTATGATTTACCCTCTTCCGGCCCTACTGGTAAGTTGCGGAAGTACGGAAGAAGAATATAACATTATCACAGTGGCATGGGCAGGTACTATTTGTACCAACCCCGCCATGTGTTATATATCCGTGCGTCCGGAACGCCATTCCTACCCCATTCTAAAACGGAATATGGAATTCGTCATCAACCTTACTACCAAAAGCATGGCATTCGCTACCGACTGGTGCGGAGTGCGTTCGGGCAAAGATTATAATAAATTTGAAGAAATGAAGCTGACCCCGGGAAAAGCAAAAATAGTCAGTGCTCCCATCATCGAAGAATCCCCGCTCTGTATAGAATGCAGAGTAAAGGAAATCATCTCACTAGGATCTCATGATATGTTCATAGCCGATGTGGTAAATGTAAAAGCCGACGATAAATACCTGAATGCGGAAACAGGAAAATTCGAATTATCCGAAGCTAACCCGTTAGTCTATGTTCATGGCGGATATTTTGAACTAGGACCGAAAATCGGGAAGTTTGGCTGGTCTGTAGAAAAGAACAGATCACAGACCAAGGAAAAATCCTAAAAATATCTCATGAAGAAACTCCTTTTATTAATCGCTTTATTACTTCCTGCCCTGTTCGTTACAGCACAAGGAATAAAGAATGGTCTGAAAGAGGAACCTAAGATCAATGTGGGAATAAAAGGAGGTTTCAACTCTTCCATGTATTTTACCAGTCGGTTAGAACTAGATGGAGAACGAATGGAAGATGTACAAAATAATTATAAAGTAGGCTATTTTGCCGCCATGTTTTTTCGGGTGCACATGAAAAGGCATTTCATCCAACCCGAAATTATGTATAATATTTATAAAGGTGAAATAGCTTTCAATAAAAATCAAAATAAAGAAAACACCCTTCCCGAGCTTGCTAAACTGAACAGCACGATTCACTCTTTGGAGCTACCTATATTATATGGTTATAGTTTTGTAAAAAGCAGGCCTTACGGCATGGCACTTTTTATTGGTCCCAAACTGGAATATGTATGGAAACATAAGACTTCCGAAGAGTTTGAAGGATTTGGATATTCTGGTATAAAAGAAGAATTACACCCCATTAATATAAGTTCTGTTATCGGATTAGGAGTAAATATTGCTAATATATTCTTTGATTTCCGGTATGAAATCGGACTCACCAATATCTCTAAATCAATCATTTATGAAAAAGACACAGATGGAATAATGTCCCAAGAAAAAGGTATCTTCATTAACCGACACCGCAATGTGCTAAGCTTCTCGCTAGGAGTTATTTTCTAAAGTAGGAAGCTTCCTCTAAGTAGATATCATAATGCCACATTTATATCCTTTTCTTTCCTCAAAACGCCCTTATCTTCAACTCTTTCAGCAGCTTCAGACCTTACTACACGACAAAAAGAAAGTCATATATCTTTTTTCCGTAACCTCACCAAATATTTTCCTCTAAATAATTTCCTTATATTCTAAAATTACTTAACTTTGTGAACTCAGAATCGAATATCGCACATAAACTTATTATAAAAAGAAATGAAAAGAGACGATTTGATTTTCGACATTATCGAAAAAGAGCATCAACGCCAGCTCAAAGGTATCGAGCTGATCGCATCCGAAAACTTTGTTAGTGACCAAGTAATGCAAGCCATGGGTTCTTGCCTTACCAACAAGTATGCTGAAGGGTATCCCGGCAAGCGCTACTATGGCGGTTGCGAAGTGGTAGACCAGAGCGAACAAATCGCTATCGACAGACTGAAACAAATATTTGGAGCAGAATGGGCTAATGTACAACCTCACTCCGGAGCACAGGCTAATGCTGCTGTATTTTTGGCCGTTTTGAATCCGGGTGATAAATTTATGGGATTAAATTTGGCCCATGGTGGTCACTTGTCACATGGTTCATTGGTTAACACATCCGGAATTATTTATACTCCGTGTGAATACAACCTGAACAAAGAAACAGGTCGTGTAGATTACGATCAGATGGAAGAAATCGCATTACGTGAAAAACCCAAAATGATTATCGGTGGCGGTTCTGCATATTCTCGCGAGTGGGACTACAAACGTATGCGTGAAATCGCAGATAAAGTGGGAGCCATCCTGATGATCGATATGGCCCACCCTGCCGGACTGATTGCTGCCGGACTGTTGGACAACCCGGTTAAATATGCTCATATCGTCACTTCAACAACCCATAAAACCCTTCGTGGCCCTCGTGGCGGTGTCATCATGATGGGTAAAGACTTCCCTAACCCATGGGGCAAGAAAACTCCAAAAGGTGAAATCAAGATGATGTCACAACTTTTGGATTCTGCTGTATTCCCTGGTATACAAGGTGGCCCGTTGGAACATGTCATCGCAGCCAAAGCTGTTGCATTCGGTGAATGTTTACAGCCGGAATACAAAGAATATCAAACACAAGTAAAAAAGAATGCAGCCGTATTGGCACAGGCTTTGATTGACCGTGGCTTTACGATCGTTTCCGGTGGTACAGACAACCACTCCATGCTGGTAGACCTGCGTACCAAATACCCTGATCTGACAGGCAAAGTAGCAGAAAAAGCATTGGTTGCTGCTGATATCACTGTAAACAAGAACATGGTCCCATTTGACAGCCGTTCTGCTTTCCAAACTTCAGGTATCCGTTTGGGAACTCCCGCTATCACAACTCGCGGAGCAAAAGAAGACTTGATGTTGGAAATCGCCGAAATGATTGAGACAGTTCTTTCAAACGTAGACAATGAAGAAGTAATCGCACAAGTTCGTGCACGCGTAAACGAAACAATGAAGAAATATCCTATTTTCGCTTACTAATCAACGACTTCTATCAATATACTCATAAAAGACTTTGGAGTTTTTGAAAAAGCTTTATCCTTCTTCAAGAACTTCAAAGTTTTTTATAAAACATCCAGACCATTTAAAAAGAGTAATAGAAAAGTATTTTTATCAGCATTCCCCACAGAAATCAGTATAAATTTCTACCTTTGCAGACAATTTATCCGTTAATGACGAATGAAAGGAACTAAGAATCTGACTCAAGGCCCTATCCTAAAGCAATTGTTTACTTTGGCAATGCCCATTATGGCTACTTCATTCATACAAATGGCATATAGTCTGACCGACATGGCTTGGGTAGGAAGAATAGGAAGTGAGGCAATAGCCGCCGTAGGTTCGGTAGGAATTCTTACATGGATGTCCACATCTATCTCTCTTCTGAACAAAGTAGGTTCGGAAGTCAGCGTAGGACAAGCCATCGGGGCACAAAACGAGCAAGCTGCCCGTGCGTTCGCATCACATAATCTTACCTTGTCCTTACTTATATCATTGAGCTGGGGAGCATTGTTATTTATCTTTGCCACCCCTATTATCAGTATCTATGAACTAGAACCTCATATAGCCAAGATGGCTGTGGAATATCTACGGATTATAGCAACCGCCTTTCCATTCGTCTTTTTATCAGCTGCCTTTACAGGGATATTCAATGCCGCCGGACGAAGCAAAATACCTTTTTCCATTAACGGTATCGGACTGATTACAAATATAATACTAGATCCTATCTTTATCTTTGGTTTAAGCTGGGGAACTACGGGAGCAGCAATTGCCACTTGGCTGGCCGAAGCTACGGTATGCATACTGTTTATCTATCAATTGAAACAAAAGAAAATATTATGGGATGATTTTCGGTTATTTACTAAACTGAAAAAACAATATACACGCCACATTTTGAAAATAGGATTACCGGTAGCGGCACTCAATACATTATTCGCTTTCGTCAATATGTTTCTCGGAAGAACCGCCACAGAACAAGGTGGTCATTTAGGGCTGATGGCACTCACCACCGGAGGACAAATCGAAGCTATCACCTGGAACACCTCCCAAGGCTTTTCTACAGCTCTCAGTGCCTTTGTAGCTCAGAATTATGCAGCGCGGCAAATCTCCCGTGTGCTGAAAGCCTATCGCACCACTTTATGGATGACATTTATATTCGGATCTTTCTGCACATTCCTTTTTATATGTTATGGAAACGAAATATTTTCTATCTTTGTTCCTGAAAAAGCAGCTTACGAAACCGGTGGTGTCTTTCTACGTATTGACGGATACTCGCAACTATTTATGATGCTGGAAATTACCATACAGGGCGTATTTTATGGAATGGGGCGCACCATGCCTCCTGCCGTAATCAGCGTCACCTGTAACTATCTGCGCATCCCGATGGCACTGTTGTTTGTATCATGGGGCTGGGGTTTGCCGGGTATTTGGTGGAGCATAAGCATCACTAGCACTATGAAAGGAATTATTTGTCTGATCTGGTTTATGCTTATCAAGAAGAAAGCTTTAAATTATCAGGCCGTTTAATGAACAATTTTTGCATTAAGTCATTAATATATTAAAATGAACATGATTATGAAAAAGACTAAAATTATGGCTTTATTACTGAGTGCTACATTAGTATTCAGTGGATGTGGTAACATGAATAATACCGCTAAAGGCGGTCTGATCGGCGGCGGCGGCGGTGCAGCATTGGGAGCAATTATCGGCGGAATAGCCGGACATGGTAAAGGTGCGGCTATTGGTGCGGCAGTAGGTGCGGCAGTAGGTACAGGTGCCGGTGTGTTAATTGGGAAAAAAATGGATAAAGCAGCAGAAGAAGCTGCTCAAATCCAAGGAGCACAGGTAGAACAAGTAACAGATAACAATGGCCTTCAGGCTGTAAAAGTTACTTTTGATTCCGGTATTCTCTTCAATACAGGAAATGCAGCCTTGAGTGCACAAGCGAAATCAGCCTTAAGTAAGTTTGCAAACAACGTATTGAACCAGAACAGAGATATGGATGTATCCATTTATGGATATACAGACAACCAGGGCTGGAGAAACAGTACAGCTGAACAAAGTATCCAAAAAAACCTCAATCTGTCACAAGAACGCGCTCAAAGTGTGGCTAGTTATCTGTTGGGTTGCGGTGTAAGTAATTCTCAGATCAAGTCCGTAGAAGGCTTGGGTCAAGCAGATCCGATAGGTAATAATGACACAGCCGAAGGACGCCAGCAGAACCGTCGTGTAGAAGTATATATGTATGCCAGCAAACAGATGATTCAGCAAGCGGAAGCAGGGACACTGAAATGATATCGATGACGTTATTGTAGAGCGTATCCAATACGCCCGAACCAACGGTCACAACATTGGAATAACATATAAAATAAACCAATTTCGGACAGGTTATTTCTGCCCGAAATTGGTTTTAATACACAAGCATGAAAAAAAAGATTTTAAAATTCATCCGTAATCTGCTGCTTTTTTTCTTTGGTTCTTCCATTCTCGCAGTTATCGTTTTACGCTTTATTCCGGTTTACTTTACCCCGTTGATGTTTATCCGTACTACCCAGCAAATCATTCATGGTGAAGATATAAAGTGGAAACACTCTTGGATACCTAAAGAAAACATATCCCCGCATCTGCCTATGGCTGTTATTGCCTCTGAAGACAATCGCTTTGCCGAGCATAATGGTTTTGACTTCAAAGAAATAGAGAAAGCCTTAAAAGAAAACAAGAACCGAAAACGCCCTCGAGGTGCCAGTACTATCAGCCAACAGACAGCTAAAAACATTTTCTTGTGGCCTGCTTCTTCTTGGATCAGGAAAGGACTTGAAGTGTATTTCACCACCTTGATAGAACTATTTTGGAACAAGGAACGGATTATGGAAGTCTATCTGAACTCTATAGAAATGGGAAATGGCATCTATGGTGCCGAAGCAGTAGCTCGTGAACACTTTCACAAGAATGCCAGCAAACTGACACCGGAAGAATGCGCACTAATTGCAGCCAGCCTTCCCAATCCTCGCAAATTCAATTCAAGCAGACCTGGCAACTACATGCTTAAAAGACAAAAGAAGATACTTTATCTTATGAAATGCGTCCCTACATTTCCGCCCAAACAAGATACGTCCTCTACGGTTTCAAAAAAGAAATAACCCGCACCCCCGTGTGGGCTTTCTTATTTTTAGAGTATTCAAAAAGAGTCTGAGAATCTAGAATAACTTTCTTCATGACCGATGAAGCATGAAGCAAATGCAATTTACCATCCACCCAACAGGCAAATCCTGTATGCACCACATCCAGCCCTTTTATATTGGTAGTAATCGCTATGATATCCCCATTCTTTATATCCAACTCCTCAGAAGAAACGTTCAGACTTGTTTTAGGAATATAAGAAACAGGAACATTTTTCCATTTTCTCTCTATTTCAATCATCTGGGATATCATGGAAGGATTATTTTTCAACCGGTGATAATTGTCAGAGTGTGTGGACATAAAATCCAAATTCAAGATTTGTGATACAGCAAGCCCTAATTCCCCTGTACGTTCATGTACAATTCCTTTCTGTTCGTTATCCTTAATCCAATCACTGAAGTAATGTAAACGCGAGACATAACCGGCTTGTTTTCCATTCCGATAGCGGATACACAGCAACGCTTTTTTGTAACTTTCAAAGTCACTTTTCCCATACTTGTCAGCGAGACTCAATGCAAGTACTGTTTCAACTAATGTGGTACAATCCACCTTATCCAAATGAACAACTAATCTCTCTTCATCTGTCCCATCCAATGTATTCGCTACGTATGGAACCCCTAATAGATTTTGGGCAAAAAACAATATCCTACAGCTATCGGCCGGCAACCGGGCAGCTTTTTGAAGCAGACTCTCGACTTTTATACTGTCATTTTCTGATGCTGAAACGATACAAGGCATTATTCCTAAAATCATTCCCAGCAACCACGGATACAGCTTTCTCATATATTTTTTCTTATCTACCTGTTTTTTCTGCATGGCAACAAAGATAACACATAACTGAATGAATGCAAATTTTAAAAGAATGAAAAGATAAAAACATCCGCCATGACAAATTCAACACTTGCCATAGCGGATAAAAAAAGCTATATAGCACCTTTAAATCATGCAGTAAACTCTGTTCTTTCCAAATAAGCTATAACATCACCTTTATTAACTACAGCTCCTTGTTGGGCGCAAACTTCTACAATACGTCCTGTAAAATTAGCAAAAATCTTTTCATACTCTCCCCACGGAGTGGAAATATAACAGAACACTTCATCATGCTGGTATTTCCGTCCGACAAACGGTGCCATAGAAGGACCTTCCACGGAAACTTCCCATAAAATCTGCCCCTTATCCGGTGCAATAATAGGATCTGCCTTAGCACGCTTATATTTTCGGATCGTTTCCTCATCGAAGCCACTTTTTACCATAGCCGCATCCTGAGCACGTTGTAAATCATCCATAAAACGTTTCTTGGCTACACCCGATTTATAATCACGGTATTGCCGGTCATGCATAGCCAGTTCAAACAACTCTTCCTCATCCTCACCATATTCCCATCCATTATCATCCATCTCCTTACGGTACTTGTCCAGCTCATCAGGATAGTTCACTTGAGGATCTTCATCAGTGAATTCGTAGCCTTTACTTTTCGCCAGTTCGATTATTTCAGGAGCCAACGCACCCGGCAATTTTCCACTTTTTCCCAAAATCATATCCCATGTATGGTTATCAATCATCGTCCATCTCTCCTCTCCCTTCACCAATTGCATAACATTCATCAAAGCCACATTCTTCACATATTGGCTAAACGGTGTTACTAAAGGTGGATATCCCAATTTCGGCCATACGTATTCCACTTCTTCAAACAGCATCACTACCAAATCATCCAAACTCATAGGTTCCTTTCCCTGTCCTTTCAGAATCAGATTGATGCCCGAATGCACCCCTTTCAGATCGGCCATCATTGAACCCATCATGCCACCGGGAAGTCCACATCCCAGCAGCAAGGAAGACATATGTTTGTTGGTAGGATCAATAAAATATCCCAAAAAATCATCAATAAATTCCTGCGTCATGCTACGTGCTTTCATATAAGCCTTCATATTGATTTCAGGTACCTGAAAACCTGCATTTTTCAACATAGCCTGTACAGAAATTACGTCAGGATGCACTTTTCCCCATGACAACGGCTCCATAGCGACATCAATGATATCCGCACCATTCTCACAAACTTCCAAAATAGATGCCATAGATAACCCAGGACCGGAATGTCCATGATATTGTACAATGACTTCAGGATGTTTATCTTTGATATTTCTCACCAACTGCCCCAACATTTCAGGACGGCCGATACCTGCCATATCTTTCAAACAGATTTCGGGTGCCCCTGCTTCTATTAACTGGTCGGCAATATAAGAATAATAATCCACCGTATGTACAGGAGAATAAGTGATGCAAAGAGTGGCTTGAGGAATCATCCCCGCTTCTTTAGCATATTTTATGGAAGGAATAATATTACGAACTTCATTCAAACCACAAAAAATACGAGTAATATCCACTCCTTGCGCATGTTTTACCCTATACATCAACCGACGTACATCAGCTGGAACAGGATACATTCGCAATGCATTTAAACCACGGTCCAACATATGCGTCTGAATACCCGCCTCACGTAAAGGCTTGGTAAATGTACGCACTGCCTTGTTAGGATTCTCACCATACAGCAAGTTCACTTGTTCAAAAGCACCTCCATTAGTTTCGACTCGGGCAAAACACCCCATTTCAACGATTAGAGGAGCAATTTTGGCTAACTGATCAGCTCTGGGCTGGTACTTCCCTGATGACTGCCACATATCGCGGTAGACCAAACTGAATTTGATTTCTTTTTTCATAATTATTACTTGATTTAAAGGTGTCTTGTCCTTTTGCAAATATAACAAATGAATAAAAATAAAGTTAATATTCGAAGCTGTTTTTTAGCTTCCAAAAACATGTTTAATATCATATTGTAAACCAATAAAAACAAAAAAGGCAGAGCAAAAGAATTTCACTCTACCTTTTTGATAATTTTCCCCCTTGGATTATACAAAATCACGGAGCTGTCCCTGCAAGCGTTGTCTGGTAAAAAAAATTCTGCTTTTTACAGTACCCAACGGCAATCCCAGCTTTTCGGCAATCTCACGATATTTAAATCCCGACACATGCATAGCGAATGGAATACGGTATTCTTTAGGAAGCAAACCGACTATACGATGTATTTCTTTCATGTCATAAGCTCCCTCGGTACTATCAAAGCCGGAATCCTGAGGCATACTTAAATGGTAGAGATTGTCTGTATGGTCCACAAATGTCTGGTCACGCACTATTTTCCTATAATTGTTTATAAAGATGTTACGCATAATGGTATACATCCATCCCTTAAAGTTTGTATCGGGGATATACTTGTCTTCATTATCCAGCGCTTTCAATGAAGTTTCTTGTAGCAGGTCATTAGCCTCCTCACGGTCGGCTGTGAGTTTGTATGCAAACCGAAGTAATTCTTCTTGCACACCCAGCAGGTTCTTTTTAAAACTAACGCTATTCATAAGTCTTTCAGTTTAGGTTCATATTCTTTTTCCATGCTCTCGGTAATGCAAGGATAGCGCATTTTAAATAGGTGTCAAAGAAAAAACTATCAAAATAGGGGGTAAAAACCGTCATTTATCAGTTTTTACCCCCTGTTTTGATAGTTTTCAGGTGCTATTTAGCGTTGTTCCCCCTTTAAAATTGGTAAACAGATACTATATTTAACAGCTAAAATACGCGCCAAAAACACAGTACTACCTCCTATTATCTGGCAAATAAAGGCTTCCAGACCAAACAGATCACATATCCAATAGGCCAATCCCCCCACCACACAGGCCATTGCATAAATTTCTTTACGAAAAATAAGCGGAATTTCATTAATAAAAACATCGCGGAGCACACCACCTGCGGCCCCAGTGATACTACCCATGATTATAGCTACCCAAAAAGGATATCCGAGAGCAATACTTTTGCCTACTCCCACTACTGTAAATAGTGCCAGACCGATGCTGTCGAACAGGAAAAAAGTGTTATGCATATGAATCAGATACTTGCCGAAAGCAATTACCCAAAACAATGCAAGTCCTGTACATATTAAATATATAGGGTCGGTCATCCAACCCGGAGTCACATCTAGAAGCACATCACGGATAGTACCTCCTCCGATAGCCGTTGCCAAACCCACTACATATGCACCAAACCAGTCAAACTGTTTGGCAGACGCCAATCTGATACCACTGATGGCAAAGGCAAACGTGCCTATAAAATCTAAAACTTGAACAAATGTTAGCATAATGGTTGTTATTTGTCTGCAAAGTAACGAATAAATTCGATAAGAAAATGTATTTTTGTGTTCAGAAAATAGCTTAAAATAAGATGAAAGTAACAATTATCGCAGGTGCACGTCCCAATTTCATGAAAATTGCCCCATTAATGCGTGCTATCAAGGCTGCAAAGGCAGCAGGAAAAAATATCACTGCCCGTCTGGTCTACACAGGTTCGGACGAAGATAAAAGTTTGGAACCTTCTCTGTTTACAGACCTAGATATGCCGCGTCCCGATGTATATCTGCATGTAGATAATACAGATTTTTTCCAGCGAATGGCAGGTATATTGGTAGCTTTCGCCCGCGAACTGGAACAGCATCCTGCACAGGTAGTACTTGTAGTGGATGACCTGACTCCTACTATGGCGTGCTCTATCGTAGCTAAAAAGAAAGGGATAAAAGTCGCTCATCTAGTGGCCGGAACCCGCTCTTTCGATATGGATATGCCAAAGGAAGTGAACAGCATGATAACAGATGGCTTGTCCGATTATCTGTTCACGGCCGGAATGGTAGCCAACCGCAATCTGAATCAAACAGGAACCGAACAGGCACATGTACATTTTGTAGGAAACATCCTGATTGATACGCTGCGTTATAACCGTACCCGTTTACAGCGCCCGGTAGCGTTCTCCATTATGGGACTGAAAGAAAAAGAATACCTCTTGCTAACATTGAACAAACATTCATTGCTTAACAAGGACACAACACTGAAAGCCATCTTCCGCACTATACTGGAAAAAACAGACAAGCCGATCGTGGCGCCGCTCCATACATATGTAAAAAACAAGCTGTCTGCTTTAGGAATTACTTCCGAAAGGTTATATATATTACCACCGCAACCTTATTTGTCATTCGGATATTTAGTGAACCACGCCTGGGGTATCATTACAGATTCGGGTAATGTAGCGGAAGAAGCTACTTTTTTAGGAATCCCCTGCATGACATTAAGCACGTATGCAGAACATCCCGAAACAGTGACAATCGGCACAAACCGGCTGGTGGGGGAAAACTCTGAAATCCTGGCAGACGCCCTTGACATTCTGAATAAAGGAGAATGGCAGAAGGGACATTTGCCGGAACGTTGGGATGGACACGCTGCAGAAAGAATTGTACAAACATTGCTGGGTGAACATAAATAAAATGGAGAACCAATAAAAACACGGATGCCGCAGAATATCAAATTCTACGGCATCCGTGTTTTTATTGGTTCTCATCGATATCGCTTACACTCTCCTTTCTTACCAAGTATAATTCAAACCAAAACTAAGCAATTCCTGCAACTGGAAATAACTCTTGTTATCTTCTGTCAGTGTCACACCGTCATCATAACGCGCATGAACAAACAACTTAGTAGACAAATAACGGTTCAACACAAAATTAAATGTATTTTCCCAACTGGCAATTACGGTGTCATAAGTTGTAAAGTACTCCAATTTAGACTCCCACACAATACTGGGGATAATTGTCCAAGTCAGATTACCTGTAAATTTCGAACCGAAGAGATTCGCTGTTTTATGCCCCGGATCCACATTAAAAGCACCCGGATCAGTTATCTTATCATTGCTGATATACATAAAAGTATACGCCAGTGGAGATCCCAACAAAGACAATGAATAATTCTTCTTATTCTGCTTAAAGTCCATACCGAGGGTTATATCCAATTGGGCGGGAGACAGAAAATTAGAAATCATATCATTCGTATTCGTCTTATAATTTCCAAAGAACTGAGTCTTGAACTCGCCCGCCAAAGTATAATACCAGTTTTTGAAGGCTTTTACACCCAGTTTACTGCTTAAACGAAGCAAGTCGGCATTCGTCTTATACTTATGCACTGTATCTGACGGTGCTGTAACAAAACCCAATTTTATTTCCAGCTTATTTTCAAACTCTATACGCTGGCGGTCATCAAAATTAGCTTCCAGCACTAAGCCGGACAACAGCGCATTAGTACTTTCACCACCTTTATACCAGTTATCTGAAATATAATGTTGTGTGAACTGAACATACCCATTCCCCTTATGCGTCCAAAAGTTAGGGCGTACCACCAACAATTCATTATCCGTAGTCAAGCTTTCCACCGGTGTTTCCGGTTGAAGGAAACTTTTGATTCTCTCTTTCCTTGGTCTTTTTACTATCTGATTATTTTCCAGTGGTTTCAAATCAGCCAAATAAAGTTCGTTATTCACCAATCTGCCCGGATATTGCAAATAATAATTCCTTAATATATTATTCGACCAACGGTCGGCAGCGGCCAAGGTTTCCAAATCGGGCAGTTGATATATAGCTGCAGATGCAGAGTCACGCTTTCCCATATATAGCGAATCGACAGCTGTCATTATTTTCGTATCCGGACTCCATTTTATTTCAAAAATTTCTTTTATAGGAGCTTCATAATAAGTGGGCGGAACAAACAACTTATAAAAAGCCGGATTAGGACGTACCCGCCGGGGCGCCGGAATATTCAAATCATCCCACAGCCTGAAATAAGCAAAATAAGATGCGCTTAATGCAGACAATGAATCAGAATAGGCTTTCACAGCCGGATTTTCTTTCGTCTTGGCTATTTTCTGTGCCGGCACTTCTTCCATACAGAATACAGCAAGTATTATAGCCAAACATATACTTTTTCTCATACTAATTTTAGTTTTGTGCAAAAGTACACTTAATTTTCCTTTTCCCCAAAAACTGTTTCCTTTATATAGTAACGAATGATAAATTCAGTTTCATCAAATGATTTTTTAAAGCATATCCGACAATATTGAAAAAGATTTTGTAATTTTGCAACTTTGATAAATATTGCGATTTTGATAATTAAGAAAATAACATTTAAAAATATTAAGTCGTGGGAGAAACTAAGTATATCTTCGTAACTGGTGGTGTTGCCTCCTCATTAGGTAAAGGTATTATTTCATCATCAATAGGTAAATTACTGCAAGCCAGAGGCTATAATGTAACAATTCAGAAGTTCGATCCGTATATCAATATTGATCCGGGAACTTTGAATCCTTATGAACATGGTGAATGTTATGTAACGGTAGACGGACACGAAGCCGACCTCGATTTGGGACATTACGAACGTTTTTTGGGCATCCAGACAACTAAAGCCAATAACATTACAACAGGACGTATTTACAAAAGTGTTATTGACAAAGAACGCCGTGGTGACTATTTGGGAAAGACTATTCAGGTTATCCCCCATATCACCGATGAGATCAAACGCAATGTAAAATTATTGGGAAGCAAATATAAATTTGATTTTGTCATTACCGAAATCGGTGGTACCGTAGGTGATATTGAATCACTTCCTTATTTGGAAAGTATCCGCCAATTGAAATGGGAAATGGGACGTAATGCGTTGTGCGTACACCTTACTTATGTTCCTTATCTGGCTGCAGCAGGCGAATTGAAGACCAAACCTACCCAGCACTCCGTAAAAGAGCTGCAATCTGTTGGTATTCAACCAGATGTATTGGTATTGCGTACCGAGCACGAATTGAGCACAAACTTGAAAAAGAAAGTTGCTCTGTTCTGTAACGTAGATGAAAATGCTGTGGTGCAGTCTATCGATATGCCCACCATTTATGAAGTACCTTTGCGTATGCAAGAACAGGGACTGGATGTAACCATTCTCCAAAAGATGGGATTGCCCGTGGGTGAAACTCCAACCCTCGGTCCATGGAGAGATTTTCTAGATCGCCGTCATAAGGCAACTGAGAAAGTAAAAATTGGATTGGTTGGTAAATACGATTTGCAAGACGCTTATAAATCTATCCTTGAAGCCTTGTCACAAGCCGCCACTTACAATGACCGCAAAGCGGATATCCACTTCATAAACAGCGAGAAACTGACAGATGCTAATGTAGAAGAGCAGATTAAGGATATGGATGGTATCATCATCTGCCCGGGATTCGGACAACGTGGCATAGAAGGTAAGTTCGTTGCTATCAAATATGCACGTACACACAATGTACCGACTTTTGGTATCTGTCTAGGTATGCAGTGCATGGCTATTGAGTTTGCCCGTAACGTGCTAGGTTATACAGATGCCAACAGCCGCGAAATGGATGAAAAAACGCCACACAACGTGATAGACATTATGGAAGAACAGAAAGCTATCACCAATATGGGCGGCACTATGCGCCTGGGAGCCTATGAATGTATCCTTGACCAACACTCAAAGACTTTTGAAGCCTATAAAAGCGAACACATACAGGAACGCCACCGTCACCGCTACGAATTCAATAATGACTATAAGCAGGAGTACGAAAAGGCGGGTATGAAATGCGTGGGTATCAATCCGGAATCCGATTTAGTGGAAATAATTGAAATCCCGACATTAAAATGGTTCATCGGAGTACAGTTCCATCCCGAGTACAGCAGTACAGTATTGAAACCACATCCTTTATTCCTGTCATTTATCAAAGCGGCAATAGACAAATAAGAAACGAGAATTATAATATAATAAGGTAAACAAGTAAAAATGGACAAAAACACTTTAGTGGGATTCGCCCTGATTGGTGCAGTTGTGATAGGCTTCAGCATCTACAACCGTCCTAGCCAGGAAGAAATGGCACGTGCCAAACATTATCAGGATTCCATTCAGGCGATAGCCCAAAAAGAGGCCGAACGACTGGCACAGGCTGCCACGGCACAGAGTCAGAATGCAACATTGCATTTAGACTCTACCTCTATGTTCTATGGCGCAAACCAAGGTACGGAACAGCTAACGACACTGGAAAATAATGTAGTAAAACTGACTTTCACCAATAAAGGTGGACGGGTGTGCGCAGCCATATTAAAAGATTATAACGGACAGGACGGCAAGCCTTTGATGTTATTTGATGAAAAAGATTCGGGCATGAATTTCGCTTTCGAAGGAAAGAATGAAAATATTTTGACCGAGGATATGTATTTCCAACCTACCAACGTAACAGACAGCACTGTAACTATGCGTTTGGCAGCAAACAATGGAGGCTATATAGATTTCGATTACAAACTTTTACCGGATGCTTACATGGTGAATTTCACTATTCGCGCAAACGGCATGCAGAATTTCTTCCCTCCTGCCCTGAACACAGTCAATATAAACTGGCGTCAACGGGCACGCCAGCTTGAAAAAGGTTTCAGCTTCGAACAGCGCTATACTTCGCTCACCTACAAGCCGGTAGAAAAAAGTTCAGACTATCTGAACGAAATGAAAGAAGCAAAAGAAGATGTTACCGACCGTTTGGATTGGATTGCTTTCAAGAATCAGTTCTTCTCAAGCGTACTTATTGCCGATCAAGATTTTGATAAAGCTTCCCTAACCTCTACCCCCCAACAGGAAGGAAGCGGATATATGAAGAACTATACCGCGGACATGACAACTTTCTTTGATCCTACCGGAAAGCAGCCTACCGATATGCAGTTCTACTTCGGTCCGAACCATTTCAAGACTTTGCTGAACAGCAATGATCTAAGCCTTTCCCAAAAAGATTTGGAACTGGAAGACCTGGTTTATTTGGGCTGGCCCATTATCCGCTGGGTAAACCGCTGGTTCACTATTAATTTGTTTGATTGGCTCTCAGGGTGGGGACTGAGCATGGGTGTCGTATTGCTGCTGATGACGATTATTGTCAAAGTGTTAGTTTATCCGGCTACCTACAAATCATATATGTCCTCTGCCAAGATGCGCGTCCTGAAACCCTACATCAACGAGATCAACGCAAAATATCCCAAGAAAGAAGATGCTTTGAAAAAGCAGCAGGAAACGATGGCACTTTACAGCAAATACGGAGTAAGCCCTATGGGAGGTTGCTTGCCTATGCTGATCCAAATGCCGGTATTCATGGCTTTATTCTTCTTCGTGCCTAACGCTATTGAGTTGCGCCAACAAAGTTTCTTATGGGCCCCGGACTTGTCCACTTATGATGATATTATCAACTGGGGAACCAACATTCCTCTGCTGGGCAATCATTTAAGCCTCTTCTGTTTGCTGTTCAGTATCACCAATATTCTGAACACCATGTACACCATGAAGCAGCAGGATATGGGACAACAGCAAATGCCGGGTATGAAACTAATGATGTATATCATGCCAGTCATGTTTATTTTCATCTTCAACGGTTATTCATCCGGCTTGAACTACTATTACTTCATTTCCGGACTGATTGGTATCCTCACTATGGTGATTCTGCGCAAAACAACTGATGAAAAGAAACTCCTTGCCATGTTGGAAGCCCGAAAAGAAAAGAAGAGCCAAAAGAATGGCGGCAAACCGGGTGGCGGACTGATGGCTAAACTGGAAGCTTTACAAAAGGAGCAGGAACGACTGCAACAAGAAAGAATGAATAAAGGGAAAAAATAACGAGTTTACACTTCCTTAAAAAAACAGCGAAGACCGGCATATATAAAAAAACAGCGGTCTTTGCTGTTTTTTTATATATGCCGGTTACCTCTATATTTGCTCTTCTTTGCAAAGACACCCTTCCACAGACACACAAAGAAACAAAACAAATATGCAGGAACATTTCACATCACCGGCTTTTATACGTATTTTTGCAATCAGTTAATCATCAAAAACAATTTTTAGATATGAATAAATCAAGCGCAACCATCATGGCAGCAGCACTTATGCTAGCTTCTTCCTGTACCGAAGTGAAACAGGAAGGACAGGGCTACGAGCCCATTATAGGCAAGCAAGAAATCACCATCAAAGACGGTCGTCTTACCCCCGAAGCCCTGTGGGCAATGGGACGCATAGGCAGTCTGAGTATTTCCCCCGATGGCAAACAAATAGCCTACACCGTAGCCTATTATAGTGTTCCCGAAAACAAAAGCCATCATGTAATTTACGTAATGGATGCCGATGGAAAGAACAACACCCTGCTTACTCAAACAGCATGGAATGAAAGCGAGCCTCAATGGATAAAAGGCGGAACAAAAATCGCATTCTTATGCAATGAAAGTGGTGGCAGCCAAATTTGGGAGATGAATCCTGACGGTACGGAACGCCGTATCATTTCCGATTTCAAAGGAAACATAGAAGGATTCTCTTTTTCACCGGATGGCAAAAAGATTCTTTTCATCTCACAAATAAAATACGGCCAACGCACTGTAGACCTCTACCCTGACCTACCCAAAGCCAGCGGTATCATTGTAAACGACCTGATGTATAAACATTGGGATGAATGGGTAGAAAGTATTCCACATCCTTTTATCGCTGATTTTGATGGTAACATGATGGGAGCAGCCACCGATATCATGGAAGGTGAGCCGTTTGAAGCTCCAATGAAACCTTTCGGAGGTATCGAGCAGCTGGCTTGGAGCAACGACTCTAAACAAATAGCTTACACCAGCCGGAAAAAGCAAGGATTGGCATACGCAGTATCTACCGACTCGGATATATACCTTTATAATATAGAAAAAGGCACAACACTGAACCTGTGCAAACCGAATGGAAAAGATGAAATGAAAGGATATGACACCAATCCTAAATTCAGCCCCAACGGCAAATACATTGCATGGCAAAGCATGGAGCGCGATGGTTACGAAAGTGACCGGAACCGCCTGTGCATCTACAATTTAGATGACGGTCAAAAGACATTTGTTACCGAAAGTTTTGAATCAGGCGTAGATGACTATTGCTGGAACAATGATTCGCAAAGTCTGTACTTTGTCGGTGTATGGCATGGAACCAGCATGGTATACAATGCCAATCTGAATGGTGATATAAAAAAACTGACTGATGGCATGTATGACTACGGATCAGTAGCCATGGCGGGCGATAAAATAATTACCAAACGTCACTCTATCAGTGCCGCCGATGAAATCTACACCCTCACTCCTGCCGACGGGCAAGTGGCGCAACTCTCACACGAGAATGATCACATCTTTAAACAGCTGAATTTGGGCAAAGTGGAGGAAAGATGGACCAAAACTACCGATGGCAAGCAAATGCTTTCATGGGTGATCTATCCCGTCAATTTTGACGCAAACAAGAAGTATCCTACTTTATTATTCTGTGAAGGTGGCCCGCAAAGTCCCGTCAGCCAATTCTGGAGCTACCGCTGGAACTTCCAGATTATGGCAGCCAACGATTATATTATCATCGCTCCGAATCGTCGTGGGCTACCTGGATTCGGCATGGAATGGTTGGAACAAATTAGCGGTGACTATGGAGGTCAATGTATGAAAGACTATTTGTCAGCCATAGATGATATTTCAAAAGAACCATATGTAGATACTAATCGTTTGGGATGCGTAGGTGCCAGCTTCGGCGGATTCTCCGTCTATTGGCTGGCGGGACACCATGACAAACGTTTTAAAGCATTTATCGCACACGATGGTATATTCAATATGGAGCAGCAATATCTGGAAACAGAAGAAATGTGGTTCGCCAACTGGGATATGGGTGGTGCATATTGGGACAAAAACAATGCAACGGCACAACGTACCTTTGCCAACTCTCCTCATCGTTTCGTTGATAAATGGGACACTCCCATTCTCTGCATTCACGGTGAAAAGGATTATAGAATTCTTGCTTCACAAGGTATGTCGGCGTTCAATGCAGCTGTATTGCGCGGTGTTCCGGCCGAACTTTTATTATATCCGGATGAGAATCATTGGGTATTGAAACCGCAAAATGGGGTGTTATGGCAACGCACTTTCTTTAGTTGGTTAGATAAATGGCTCAAATAACGCCTAAATTACCGCAATATTATCCGTTATTAGAACTATATAGTATAATTTTCAATTTTTGTGTTACCTTTGTAATGTCAAACAAAAAATGAACATTAAGTGATATTTGTTAAGCTACCTTTTATTAGGTGAGTAAACAATAGCTTGTGAAAGTAGTTGTTTACAGTGTTAGTATATAAATAACTTTTTATTCCCCGTGCTTTGTGAGCGCACAAAGCTGGATGATTACAAAATAATAAAGTGATTATTTTTTCGTGATACCGGCTTGTGATAAGTCGGTATCATTTTTTATTCCAGCAAACCAACATCATACTCATTATTATTCTGGAATGCTTATGCCCTCATGCTCTCATTTTACATATAACAATCTAATTATAAATAGCTTACATGATTATAGTAAAAATATTTGCTCTCACTTATGCCCTCATACCCTCACTATATTTTAAAGCAGATTTTCGCATAATACGCTTGCTGTCAACTATATATTCTTTTTTATAAAGTATTCCTGTTTGATATAAAGCAGGGTACTTTCAGACTTTTTCATTTCAAAAATGCATATGAAAGAGATGTACTTCCACGAAATAGCAGTTTACAGAGTTCCGATATCGATAAAAAAGATCAAAACGTTTTTAAAAAAGCTCGTTATCTTTTCCAAAAAGTTCCTGTTATTATTTGAAAAGCTCTTGATCTTTTTTAAAAACGTCCTTATATTTTGGGGATTTATATGATTCACACTCACATACATACGCACAAACCCGTACATACATATGCGTAGCTTCATGTAGACATACGTGCATAAACATACTTCTTGGCATAGTATAAAACACAATCAGGCAACACTCCCCATATTTTTACAAGTAAATCAATCTTCCTACTCTGTGATAGGGTTAGAGATTTTATATGATCACATCTATTGAAAAAACTCTTTTATTCAATATCACTTCACCGATACAATAATAAAGAGGCTGAATCAAATTTATCTTGAATTTCAGCCTTTTTATTCATCAATACAACATTGGGAAATCGGGCTACATGACCATTCTTGCATTAAGAAAGGCAATTTAATAATGAAACTGCCAAATCTCTAAAACAACAATATCCATCCGTCTACAGTTTGGTAAGTGGATGGATATTGCTTTTTATTCTTAATCTCTGCCCAAAATAAAAGCAAAGAAGCCTTATATTTAATTTTAACAGAAGAAATTTTCTATTTTTTCTGCATTAATCCTTTAAATGCCGTAGGATAAGGAGTTTCAAACTCCATCAACTCTTTTGTTACCGGATGATAGAAACATAACTTGAAGGCATGTAACGCCAATCGTCCTAAAGGATCACACTCACTGCCATAGCGCCGGTCACCAACAACAGGATGACCTAAATCCGACATATGCACACGAATCTGATTCTTACGTCCCGTTTCCAAATCCAACTCCACCAACGAATATCCATTGGCCCGCTTTATTGTTTTATAATGAGTGACCGCAAACTTACCTTCCCCATTATCTACAGGACTGGAGCTGACATACAATTTCCGGTCGGTCAACCAAGACTCTACAGTACCGTAATCTTTCTCCATATCACCAGAAACGATAGACACATAACGGCGGTCCGTCACAATATCATGCCAATTATCACGTAAAGTATTCTGGGTTTTTTCATCTTTGGCATACATCATCAACCCCGAAGTTTCACGGTCCAGACGATGTACTACAAATACGCGGTTGAAACGATGTGAACGTTTTACATACTCATTCAAAATATGTTGTGCAGTACGCTCCTTCTGATGTTCTGTGCTGACAGAAAGCAGTCCCTCCTTCTTTTCCACCACCAAGATATAAGCATCCTCGTATACCAGTTTCAGCATCGGATGTTTAAACTCACGGTTATTCTTCACCTTGGATATCTGCACTTTCATACCTGGTTTCAATGCGAAATTATATTGGGTAGTAATCACATTATCTACCAAAATCACGCGGTTGGCAAGCAACGCCTTTACCTTGCTACGACTGATTCCCGCCATTTTCCGCATCAGAAAATCCATCAGCTCAGCGGGCTCCGTCACATTATATATAGTATATCGGGCAACACTTCTCGCCTTTGGCCTGCCGGAATCACTATTCTTACCTCTTGACATAATTCTATTTACTGTTTAAACAATTTATAATTGAACGATCCGGATTATCCTCTTTTTTCCAGCAACACCACATTTTCCACATGATGCGTATGAGGGAACATATCTACGGGTTGCACGGCCATCACCTTGTATTTGGCATCCAACAAAGACAAATCACGTGCTTGGGTGGCAGGATTACAGCTAACATACACAATCCGCTGAGGTTCAGCAAAAAGAATTGTATTAATCACATCATCGTGCATTCCGGCACGCGGAGGATCAGTGATAATAACATCAGGACGACCATGCTGGTTGATAAACTCCTGAGTGAGGATATCCTTCATGTCACCGGCATAAAATAAGGTATTGTCAATGCCATTGATTGCCGAATTCACTTTAGCATCTTCTATTGCTTCAGGCACATATTCGATACCTATCACTTTCTTTGCCTGGCGTGAAACAAAGTTGGCTATGGTTCCAGTCCCTGTATAAAGATCATACACCAATTCTTTACCGGTCAATCCGGCAAAATTACGGGCCACCTTATAAAGATTATACGCCTGTCCGGAATTAGTCTGATAAAATGATTTTGCTCCTATCTTGAAGCGCAACCCTTCCATTTCCTCGAAAATATGATCGTTGCCTTTGAACACCATTACCTCCAGATCGTTAATGGTATCATTGCATTTGTTATTGACTACATATAATAAGGAAGTAATCTGCGGAAAACGTTCTGCCACGAAAGCCAGCAGTTGCTTCATCAGATCCATTTCGCTCTCTTCCACAATCTTGCATTGCAGCAACACCATAAGCTCACCCGTACTCGAAGTACGGATCATCAAGTTGCGAAGCATTCCTTCTTGAGAACGCAGATTAAAGAAAGAATAATTGTGTTCGTATGCATAGTCACGAATCGCATTGCGTATCTGGTTGCTGATATCATCCTGTAACCAGCACTTTTCTATAGCCAGTACCTTGTCAAATGCACCGGGAATGTGGAAACCTACGGCGTTCATCTGATCGTACTTCACATCTTCCTTTACCTCTTCCTCTGTCAGCCAACGTTTGTTAGAAAACGTAAATTCCAACTTATTGCGGTAAAACTCCGTTTTTTCCGACCCCATGATAGGTGAAATTTCCGGCAATTCGATCTTGCCGATACGGGTCAGATTATCCGTCACCTGCTTTTGCTTATACTTTATTTGTTCTGTATATGGCAGACACTGCCACTTACAACCACCACATATACCATAATGCTGGCAGAAGGGTACTGCACGCACAGGAGAATACTCATGGAATTTCACAGCCACAGCTTCTGCATAATGATTTTTCTTACGCTTCACTTGTAAATCCACCACATCACCGGGCACTACATAAGGCACAAATACTACCAGGTCATTCACTTTCGCCAAAGCTTTTCCTTCGGCAGCTACATCTGTTATGGTTATCTTCTCTAATAATGGAAGTTCTTTCTTCTTTCTAGCCACTTTTCTGAATAAGTTAATTTGGGGACAAATTTAAGCATTTTCCCTGAATATTGCCTCATAAATCGTAAGATATTAAAATTGCAAAGTAGAAATTGCAATTTCCACTATTTTTTTTCAGTAAAAGGTTTGGAGATAACTAAAATATGTATAGTTTTGCGATTACATTTTTTGAGCGAGTTAACTTTAAATACATTTATTATGGATAAAAAAAGAGTTTACACCTTCGGTAATGGACAAGCTGAAGGAAAAGCAGACATGAGAAATCTGCTTGGTGGAAAAGGCGCTAACCTGGCTGAAATGAATCTAATCGGTGTTCCCGTACCTCCGGGATTTACAATCACCACAGAAGTTTGTAGCGAATATTATGAGTTAGGTAAAGATAAAGTAGTAGAACTGCTGAAAGCGGATGTTGAGAAAGCTATCGCCAACATCGAAAATCTGATGAATTCCAAGTTTGGAGATGTAGAGAACCCGTTACTGGTTTCTGTACGTTCGGGTGCCCGCGCTTCCATGCCGGGTATGATGGATACCATCCTTAATTTAGGTTTAAATGACGAAGTGGTGGAAGGCTTGAGCCGCAAGACCGGACGCCCCCGTTTCGCATGGGATTCTTACCGTCGTTTCGTACAAATGTATGGTGACGTGGTATTGGGTATGAAACCGGTGAACAAGGAAGATATCGATCCTTTCGAGGAAATTATCGAAAAAGTAAAGGAAGAAAAAGGTGTGAAGCTTGACAACGAATTGGAAGTGGAAGACCTTAAAGAACTGGTTAAACGCTTTAAAGTTGCTGTAAAAGAACAAACCGGACAAGATTTTCCGACCTGTGCATACGAACAACTTTGGGGTGCCATTTGTGCTGTATTCCGCAGCTGGATGAACGAACGCGCCATTCTTTACCGCAAAATGGAAGGTATTCCTGCCGAATGGGGTACTGCTGTAAGCGTACAAGCCATGGTATTCGGTAACATGGGTGATACTTCGGCTACTGGTGTTTGCTTCTCTCGTGACGCAGGTAACGGTGAGGATTTGTTTAATGGCGAATATTTGATCAACGCACAAGGTGAAGATGTTGTAGCCGGTATCCGTACCCCGCAACAAATCACAAAAATCGGTTCTCAGCGTTGGGCAGAACGTGCAGGTATTTCTGAAGAAGAACGCGTAGCCAAATATCCCTCTATGGAAGAAGCTATGCCGGAAATCTACAAAGAACTGGATGCCCTGCAGACCAAACTGGAAAACCACTATCGCGACATGCAGGATATGGAATTTACCGTACAGGAAGGTAAATTATGGTTCTTGCAGACCCGTAACGGTAAACGTACCGGAGCTGCCATGGTAAAAATCGCCATGGACTTGTTGCGCCAGGGCATGATTGATGAAAAAACCGCATTGGAGCGTTGCGAACCTAATAAATTAGACGAACTGCTTCACCCTGTGTTCGACAAGAAAGCGTTGAAAGAAGCGAAAGTTTTGACTCGTGGTTTGCCCGCTTCTCCGGGTGCCGCTACCGGTCAGATTGTGTTCTTCGCCGATGATGCTGCTAAATGGGCTGCCGATGGCAAAAAGGTGGTCATGGTACGTATCGAAACTTCGCCGGAAGACCTGGCAGGTATGGCCGTTGCCGAAGGTATCCTGACTGCACGTGGCGGTATGACATCTCACGCTGCGGTTGTGGCCCGTGGTATGGGTAAGTGCTGCGTATCGGGTGCTGGTGCTATCAATGTAGATTATAAGACACGTACCGTAGAAATTGAAGGTATTACTTTAAAAGAAGGTGACTTCATCTCTCTGAACGGTACTACCGGTGAAGTATATAAAGGTAAAGTGGAAACCAAAGCAGCCGAAGTTTCAGGCGATTTCGCTGCATTGATGGATCTTTGCAACAAATACACCAAGCTGAATGTCCGCACTAACGCTGATACTCCGCATGATGCGGAAGTGGCCCGCGCTTTTGGTGCTTCAGGTATCGGTCTTTGCCGTACGGAACACATGTTCTTTGATGCTGAAAAGATTGTCGCTATGCGTGAGATGATCCTGTCACCGGATGTAGAAGGACGTAGAAAAGCATTGGCTAAATTGCTCCCCTTCCAAAAAGCCGACTTCAAAGGTATCTTCAAGGCTATGGACGGATGTCCGGTAAATGTTCGTCTGCTCGATCCTCCTTTGCATGAGTTCGTTCCCCATGATGCAAAAGGTCAGGAAGAAATGGCTAAGGCAATGGGCGTAACCGTACAGGAAATCAAAAAACGTGTGGAAAGCCTGTGTGAACACAATCCGATGTTAGGTCACCGCGGCTGTCGTTTGGGTAACACCTATCCCGAAATCACAGAGATGCAGACTCAAGCGATTCTAGGTGCTGCAATTGAACTGAAGAAAGAAGGATATGATCCGCATCCCGAAATTATGGTTCCCTTGACCGGTATCCTGTATGAATTCGAAGCTCAGGAAAAGGTGATCCGTGATGCAGCAGCAGCATTATTTGAAAAAGAAGGTATGGAAATTCCGTTCAAGGTAGGTACCATGATTGAAATTCCGCGTGCTGCGCTGACAGCCAACCGCATTGCCAGCCGTGCAGAATACTTCTCATTCGGTACCAATGACTTGACCCAGATGACCTTCGGTTATTCCCGTGACGATATTGCTTCTTTCTTGCCGGTATATCTGGAAAAGAAGATTCTGAAAGTAGACCCGTTCCAAGTACTCGACCAAAATGGTGTGGGCCAGCTGATTGAAATGGCTGTAGATAAAGGCCGTTCAGTTCGTCCTGATTTGAAATGCGGTATCTGCGGTGAGCATGGTGGTGAGCCTTCATCAGTGAAATTCTGTCACAAAGTTGGTTTGAACTATGTGTCTTGTTCTCCGTTCCGCGTGCCTATTGCCAGACTGGCCGCGGCGCAGGCTGCAATAGAGGAAGCATAAATAGTATAAGATAATCATTGATTTAGGCTGTAATGGACTGTTTTTCAGACATTACAGCCTAAGTTGTTTTTAGGCGGTTCGTGCATTTGTCCGCAAAAAATGAGCCAAATAAACGGTACTTGCTTACAAATAGCTTACAAAACTGAGAGGGTACGCTTACAAAGAACTTACAAAAGTAAAACAACTGTAAATCAATAAGGTATGGCAACATTTAAGACTATTGTAAGGTATAAGCGAGCTGATGGCTTTTACCAAGTGTACATTCGAGTACTTCATCGTTCAAAATCAGGATATATTAAGACAGACAAATTCGTTACAGACAAACAGCTATCCAAATCTGGCGAGATTAAGGATGCTGTTATAAATAAATATTGTGCACAAGAAATACTTCGTTATACCGAACTGGTAAACCGTAAAGATGTGTCAGGATACTCTGTAACAGAATTGATAGAATACTTAATGAACTCTGATATGGAAGTATGCTTTAGTGACTATGCAACAAAGTTCATTAATCGTATGGCCTCTGAAGGACATGAACGTAATGCTAAGAATTATCGTCTGGCTGTAAACCACCTCGAAAGATATTTGGGAACAACCAGAGTGATGTTTACTCACTTGTCTTCTTCTGTTTTAACAAGATGGATTAATAGCCTTTCGTTGACGAACAGGGCGAAAGAAATGTACCCGACTTGTTTAAGACAGATATTCAAAAGGGCACTTGTAGAGCTGAACGATGAAGAACGTGGTATCGTGCGAATCAAATACAATCCTTGGTTAAAAGTATCCATTCCAAAATCTGACAGTACAGTTCAAAGAGCCATCAGTGCAGAGGCATGTAGGGAGTTTTTCAATCGTCCCCTACCTGAAACCAAAATGATTTCATCTCTTCCGGAACTGGGCAGAGACGTGGCACTCCTATCTTTGTGTCTGGGCGGAATAAATACCGTAGATATATTTGGGCTTAAAAAAGAAAACTATAAGGATGGAATTATCGGATATAAAAGAGCTAAGACAAAGCACAGCCGGAAAGATGAAGCTTATATTGAAATGCGTGTGGAACCGTTCATTCAGGCCACATTTGACAAGTATCTTTCAGACGAGAATGACGAATATCTTTTCAAATTCCATAAGCGTTACAGCAACCCGGACAGTTTCAATGCCAACGTAAACATTGGAATCAGAAAGATATGTGCCGATATGGGAATGAAGAAGGAGGATTACTACTGTTATTATACTTTTCGTCATACATGGGCTACAATTGCCCAAAATGACTGTGATGCCAATCTGTATGAGGTTGCTTTCGGTATGAACCATAGTCATGGACTGAATATAACAAGAGGCTATGTCAAGATAGACTTCACTCCTGCCTGGGAACTCAATGCCAAAGTGATTGACTTCATTTTCTTCAGCAGCAAGAAGAGCAAGCAAGGCAAGGCACGTGACTTCGAGACACCGGCAGACAAGATGTTCCGTATCACCAAAAAGATGATGATCTATGGCCGTGCATATTTCAAAGGTGACGTTATCGGTGAAATAACAGATATTGGTTTCAGTAATGTGGACCAAGTTATTGACAGACTGGTTGAACAGTTACCCAAGGATATCCCTACCGGATGCATGGTTCAATTCCGTCTTATGAATTGTGATTCCAAGAAAGAAGTTGTGTATGAAAGAAGCAAGGGAAAAGGTTTTATGTAATCGGAAAACCTGAACAAGCCATTAACGCAAAGGGAGGATTCTACTTATCTTTATCAGAACCGCACCATTTCTCATATTGGTGCGGTTCTTTCTATTTGTCTGGTTGATTCCAAGGCAATACTTCACGACCTATAAGTATGGCAAAAACGAGTACGATGAACTTCCATATAAGTATAAAGGTTTTCTTAACCAGCCATACAGCCAGACGTATGGCAATCCTCAAAAGCCAGAATACCAGCTTCAGGAGCAGCATACCTATAATAAGTACCGGCAGTAGATATATAATCAACAGCAGTTCAAACATAGCGTGTAATATTTAGTGAATATAAAACCTATTTAAGTATATAAATATACTAAAAATCAATGAGATACAGAAATTTACACAACACTATTTTCTTGTTATTCGAGTAGATTTTTTACTGATTATCAGTGTTATATCACCACGATAACGAGGTATCTCCAGGCTCTGAAAACAAGGTTATTCTGTCTGAATGTTTCTACAATACAAATTCAGATAAAATAAGATTTCCCGATAGCCATTTCATCAGCTGAATCAGCTACAAGATTATATTTTCCCTTTTATTGGGATTCCAATAACTTAGATAAGCAGGTTACTTTTACCATGCTATCATGGTATCGGGACTACATATTATATTGGATATAGGTTTTATGAGAACAATAACCATCTATCCCATATAACTACATCTTGTGTGTCTTTGAGACTTTGGTTTATCCAACCATATATATCGAAACATTATTTTCTTATTACTACGATTTTTATGGTTCTAAAATCGAATAATACTTATAGCATCTGTTTCTGAATACACAAAAATTGGTTTGATAAGTTCTAGGACTCTATACAACAATATTCCGCTATATGTATATTCCAAGACAACCGGATGCTACAGCACACGGTTAACAGGAATACGCCTCCAAAGAATTGTGTTGTTGATTTCGGTTTGCAACGGCTTTCTCCGGTAAATTTGGGTGTAATAATCATTCCCGGATAGCATCGTTCTGCCGTGCAGAGTTTTCCAAGCAAGTTGTACTTTTGTGGCCACAAAACTCCGTTTCGTACTCACAAAAGTAACTTGCCGAATGCTGGCGCATCGGAGCGGCTGGCCGCTGTTTTGCATGGCGAAAAATGGTCCGGGAAACCTAACCACCAATGTATCCAAGTATGAAGAATCAGAGAACCAAGTACATCAAGGTCAGAATGACACCGGAGGAAGTACAACAGTTTAAGGAGAAATCTGCCTCCTATTCATCTGTGAGCCATTATATACGCTCGGCACTGGCAGAATATTCAAATATCGGTACCAAAAGGCAGCTCGAACTGATGAATGATTTGGGTTTGTTTTACCGGAAATATCAGAATGAACTTTCCTGGGCTGGAGGTAACCTTAATCAGTCAGTTAAACGTGCCAATGAGCTTGCGGTAGCCGGATTACTTGCACCCAGCTATATTCAGGAAGTTTTGTTACCTATTATCCTCGAAACTCAGGAAACATTGAACCGAATAAAGAAAGACCTTGATTCTCTGACACAGAAAGCTGTCAGAATCTGAATGCAGATTACACGGTATTCAATCATTTCAGATATTATTAAAGTATAACCATGGATTAATGAGTTTGAAGTATTTCGGTTACTCAGTCACATAAACCATGATAATTAGGATTCGATATGATAGCAACCATATTACCGGGAAGTACTAACTTCCATGCTGTCGGTTACAATGAACATAAAGTCTCGAAAGGTGTTGCACGGCTTATCGAGATTCAGAATTTCGGTTCACTCGGAACATTTCACAAACCTACCCCGAGTGAACTGGTCGGTTATCTCCAGAAGTACAGTTCACAGAACAGCAGAATCAGAAAACCACAGTTTCATGTGGCCATATCATGTAAGGGACACGAAATGTGGGAAGATGAGTTGTTGGATTTTGCTCACCAGTATCTCAAGGAAATGGGATACGGAGAATCCGGTCAGCCGTTGCTTATTTACTCCCATTATGACACGGAGAATACCCATCTTCATATCATCACTTCGAGAGTGGCACCTGATGGAAGAAAGATTCAGCACAGCCATGAGCGCAGACGTTCCCAGGAGGTAATAGACCGTATTCTTGGTAACGACAGGAAGAAGAAAACGGAAGATGACATTAATTTGGCCAAGCAGTACACGTTCTCTTCCTTTGCCCAATTCAAGTCTATAATGGTTTCCATGGGATATGAAGTCTATCAGAAAGATGGAAATGTATTCGTCAAGCATGGTGGAAAGGTTCAGAAGGAAATCCCTTTTACTGAAATAGAAAGTCTTTTCAAGAGCGGTTATCGGGAAAGGACACGTTGCCGTCAGCTCAGAAGTATATTAAAGAAGTACCGTGACGTAAGTTCCAACAAGGAGGAACTGCAGAAGGAACTGAAAACGAAGTTCGGCATTGACATTGTATTCTTCGGCAAGAAGGATGCGCCATACGGGTATATGCTTGTTGATCATGCAAACAAGACAGTCATTCATGGTGCAAGAGTGCTGGCTGTAGAGGAACTCCTGGACTTCACTACTCCTGAAGAGCGGTTCAATCGGATAGAGGACTATATTGACCGGTTACTGACACTTAATCCGAAGATTACCCAGGGTGAAATATACAGTAAAATCAGGAAGCAACATGCCTATATCAAGAAAGGCATTATCTACTTTGATGGCCAAAGTCGCCCGTTAAAACCTTTTATGACAGAAGCTATTGAGCGTAACAACCGTATAGCTATGGTAGAAATGTTCAGCCCGGCTACTGAAGCTGAACGTGACCTACTTTGTAAGATATTCAAGGTCTCACGGACAGATTTAGTAGATATATCTCCGGAAAGAACACACTACTACACAGATGCAGTGAATCGGTTGCGTGAGATATTCAATGATGAAACAGTCATCTCTATCAGAAGCCGACTGCATGAAGAAGGCTTTACCATCCGTCAAGAGGAAGATGTAACTTATGCCATCAACTTCAAGCAGCATATCATTATAAATCTTACTGAAGAAAACTTCAATCTTGAACAATTGAAGAAACAGCCAATGAAGCAAATTGAACGGCAAAAAAACCTGCAATCAAAAAAAACTACTTCACGTTTATCTGACAAGGCCAAGCTGCGTGATGCAGGTGGTGGTAGCCATAGTGAGAAACGTGAGTGGGAAGTTGGTCAAAAAGGTAACTATGATAATGTTGAAGATGAACATTCAATGAAAATAAAATAAAAAGGAGGACGGCGAACTCTGTCCGTCCTCCAAGTTTTGTCCACCATCGGACTGGCTTGAGGTAATGTGTGTAAGATTTGTTGAGTTCAACCTCTCTACCTTATCAAAACGTGAAGACTTGCCATAAAGTTTATATATCATAGGCCTGTTCCAACCCAAGGCCTATGAATATACCTCTTGACTTATCTTTGCGTTTAGTTCCTTAGTTATGTTTACTCCCGTCCATTTAGTAAACATATACTTCTGTCTTTTCAGATATTTACAAACTTCAATAGCCTCACTTGTATTTAACCCCATTTTTTCTAAACATCTATATTTAAGACTAGGGTTAATATAAGGACAAGTCGCTAAATCTAATGACAAAATTACAAATTCAGACATTATTTTTCGCCTATTTTCTGGAGTTTCATCAAATTTTCTTTTAATATATCTCATTAATGCATCTTTAATACTTATATATTCTTTTTCGTTACCCATATAATATAATAAAAGAATTATAGCAATAGCATTCAAATGATGAAAATTAAGATTACCATTTTCTTGCCTCTCTATATTTAAATACGTTATTAGTTCTCCTGAAACTAGTCTATATTTTTTATTCATACTTCTTAAAGTTATAAGAAAATAAAGTGTTTCTAGTTGTATTCTATTATCTATAGGAGATGTTTTTAGCACGAGGCTTATTTCATCACGTATTTTTTTAAAAACAATTTCACGACCATACTCACTAAAACGTCTTATTTTATTTTTAATTTTTCCTCTTTGGACTATATAATCATTATCTAGGTAAATTATAATTGCATTAAGGACTTGCATAACTTTTAATGTCGTATTAATACGTTTATTATTTGAATACATAAAGAAAACTACATCTAATACTTCGTAAAGATATTTGGAAAGAATCTTTTCCATCTGCTTTATCTTACAAGATGCCTTTTCATGAAGGTCATATAACTTTTCATTTCTTAAAGTTAGACACAAACCCTTATAAATTTTATCAAAAGCTTTCAGAGAAGTTTCGAGCTTTATTGCCAAACGTGCAATTGTATAGTTTAAAACATCTTTTGAGTTTACATCATTATCTATTAAAATAGCCTTGAAATTCCTATTGAAGTTTGTTGACTTTAATTTAAAGAATCCATTACTATTTATGCATTCTTCAGCTTTTTCTCTATTTATATTAACTATAGACTCCTCCTCTTCATTTGTATCTAGATCATTTATATCAATATTCTCTTGCTCTATTGTATGTTCATCAATGTTTTGATTGTCAGAATCATTATAAAATTTTACATACTCTTGAATTAAACTATCTATTTTGATTTTTGCCTTAGTGATATTTGTTATAAAAGGACGATTTAATACAACAGTCTTCTCTTGGCTTAGATTTAATTTATATTCTTTCAGATAATCTTGAAATAGATGAATCGCTATTTCTTTTACCTTTTCATCATTAAAGAAAAAGAAATAATCATCTACATAACGATAACACTCATAATCTACTTTGTGTATATACCCCAATTTCAATAATTCTCGCTCAACAGACGTATCTATTTGCTGAAGTATAACCTCTGCAAATATTCGTGAAAATTCAGGACCAATAACTATACCATTGGTTTCATTATAGTTCATTTCTTGCATCATTTTATCCCAAACGCAACCAATAGACATATCATATCCTTTAAAGTTATCTTTATATATATTAGCTCCTCCATTCACAGCCCATGCAATCGAATGGGTATATATGCTATCAAAACAACTTTGTATATCAGTCCTTAGCAAATGCTGATACTTTTTTTCAGCTCTCTGATAACGATAATCCTCATAGAATTTATAGATATTCGTATATTTTTTATAACCCTAAAATCCGCAAGCAATCTCAATGGCAATCTCAATTGCAGTAAAGAGCTTGAACACTATGCATCATGATAGTATGAGCGTGAATTTTGTCCGATTTGTGCATACCTTCCCCTTACCCCACAATGCGACTTGAGGCAATACGCAGATTAAAACCATAAGGAACGGACTTTATCCGAATCCAGTTTTGAAAGGTCTTGCATAAGCCCGGTTTTCAGTATAGATATTCAGCACGTATTGCCTTGCTGTCATGATCCACTTGGCAGGTACGGAGATGAAGCTGAAGACAAAAGCCTTTATGCGACTCGTTTCCTTGAGCCCGAAAGCCTTGGTGTCAAGCTTGCTAATGATGGTCTTATAGAAATTGTGTATCAATGCCGTAAGCAGAAGGAATACAGTGTTCTCTGACATGAACGACTTGGGGAGCCTGTTCCAGCCGAATCCGTTGTTCATATCATCGAATATACGCTCTTTGCCCCCACGCTTGTTGTAAAATTCGACGATGTCTCTTGTTGATGAGTCATAATCGTTGGTAAGAATGGATCTGTAGGTGTATTCACCTTCCCACAAGTCAAGCTCTCCATCCATGCGCTTTTGTCTCTGAATGACAAGACGATAGCACTTGCCTTCCCATTTCTCAACAAGAATGGAATTGAGTTCAAACTGGATGCCGTTGATTTCCTCCGTCTTCCATCCCCTCAGTGAAAACAAGTCATCGTAGAGCGAACTGCATCTGTTGGCGCGGATGTAGAAGTGCGTGCAATGCTTCTCTATCTCACTGACAATTTCCTTCGAGCACGAACCACAGTCGGCTCTGAAGCGATTCACACGGATGCTGTTGGCTTCCAGTAGGGCAAAGAATCTCTTGTGGGTCTCAGCCTGATAAAAGCGCACATTTGTGTTGCCATCGCTGTTCTCGACATAGACAATCATGTCACCGATGACATATACGCCAGGTCTGTAGCCGAGGAACTTCTTGTATGTCGGTTTTGCATCATACTTCTCTGTTTCAAGGAACTGATGGTCGAAATCAACATCGTAGGTTTCCACCTCATTCAGTTCACCAGTGGAAACCAAGGCTTTTATAAGCAAGGCGTTGAGCTTGTCTGCCGTATTGAAATCATAGGTCTTGCCCTTATCGGAAGTATATGAGATGTTTTCCTGTGTCAGTTCCTTGATGGCTCTGAGGATGGTATCAGAGCTGCATGTGCGCAAGGTCGGATGATACGAGAGATGACGCATCAGATGCGATGTTACATCCTCCACGCATGAACCGCCACAGAAGTATACGCTCATCAGAGAACGAATAATTTCGCTGTACTGGTATCCGATGATACTGCGGCATCTCTGACCAAGTGTCTGGTCGATAATAGGTGAAAGCATGGAGTCAAATTGCTCCATGATTGAAAAAATTCCTCCAAAAGGTGTGAGTTTTTCAGATTTTATTTGTACCTTTGCCATGTCTTGTTACGATTTACGCTTGTTTTGATTTGCAACACTAAGATAAGTGAAAAATCTGACATGGCAAAATCCTGAGCAACTTTTTGTTGCTCAGGAACTTATAAATAAAGTTAAATCAAAGTGTTGCGGAATTAAGGATAACTAAAAAAAGTTTTTAAGTTCTCATATTCTTTAAAATACATTTCCATTTTATCAGTCTTTCTACCTAAGAGAATATGATGAAGCCTATCTTTATAGAAAAAATAGCTAGCTACCTTTTGAGGTTTTCTCATAGAAAAATTACTTTTGGAACAAAGATAGATAATAGCATCCTTATATTTATTGTAAAATTCAACCACTTTAATCTGGTTAATTGGATGAACAATTGCCAATTGACGTGGTTTTGTCGGTTTATGTTGGACATTATAGACAAATGGAATTGACTTAAATTCATTATACTTATACTCATGACAAGTTAACAAAGAAGATGCATTCATATTCATTAATATTGCCATAATAAATCTTGCTCCATCTGGCATTTCATTACTCCAAGAAACATTACAATCTTTAGAGTTAATATTACAGATTGCAATTTTATTATTCACAAGAAATCTATAGAAATACCGATTAGAAAAAATAATCGGCAATTCATATGGGAGAATATCTGAAAAAACCACACGTTCTTTCTTGTATTGAAGTTTAATTTTTTTACGACGTTTCATAACCAACTTTCTATTCTTTCAATTTGTTCTAATGAGAATCTATTAAATTTTCGTTCATTCCACCGTTTTGCTAAATCTATTTTTTTTATCTTACTTTCTATTCGTGATTTTAAGACCTCATAACCTTTGAGTTTATTATATGGTTCAACTTTACGACTATGAAGATAACGTGTTAACCCTTTAAGGTCAGGCAAATCATTGTCTAACAAATCATTACTATAATATAAACCAGTTTTTACACCAGACTTTGTTTTATTAAGAGCTATATTTCCCGTAATGTAATCTAAAGAGTCCATTAAATCACGATATGCTTGTTTAACATTTATGACACTTAAGTCATTAAAGTGCTTAATAGCGTTATCCATTTTCTTTTTTATATTATCAAGCTTTTCCTTCTTCATCCGAAATTTACAATCAATTTTTCCATTGATACGCTCTATTTCAATACAATATCCCAAGTATTCAATCTTTTGTAATTTTAGGTTTAGTGATGAATACATGTCAATTAGCTCACATTTATTCCCTATGCCTGGTTGTTTTAATGTTAGTTCATAATCATTGAATAAAGCTACAATGTCATCATAATATGATTGCAACGTTTTTCCATTGGGTAATGATGATAAAATAATGAATATATCGTCAACATACCGTGCATAGTATATTATTTCTTTTCGGGATGATAACTTTTTATCTAAGTCACGCATATAAAGTTCACTTAAATATGAGCTTATTCCAATACCACGAGGTACACCATAATTCTCAGGAATCAATGATTTGTCCTTAGTTGTTTCATATTCTCTCAATATTCCTCGAATAAAAGATTTTGACTTATAATTCAATAAAGAATTTTCTACTACAGATTTAATCAAAGATTTCTGTGGAATACTTTCATAAAATCCTGATATATCTGTTCTAATTACATAAACAGGAATCCTGGAGTCTAAAAATATTTTGATATTTGACAGTATCTGATGCCGATTCGCTTGTCTTACTTTAAAAACATTTCTCAAATTGTATTGTAACTGCTTTATTGCAAAAAACTGAGTATGTTTAGTTGTATCAATGGAAAAAGCCTCTTTCCCTTTTATTTTCAATTTCTTTAATTCAAATCTAAACGAAGAGCTATTAACGATATCAGAAATCTCCTCTAAATGCTCATACAAAGCTTGTTTTTTATTTTCTTGTAATTCAAGCAACAGTTCCTTATTATGATGTAAATCCTCGATTGATTTATCATCCTCCTTATTCTTTAATTCTTTAATTATTGATTTTATATCCTTTGTTTTCTTGACAATATCTAGATACTTTGTAGGCATACTATGTATATCAATATTTCCTTTGCGGCTTTCTATTCCGTAAATTATATCAAAATTATGTGCTGAAAACGATTGATCCAACATTGCTATTACAAATTTAATAATTACAGATTATTCTTTTATGTTAAAGATATACCCAAAAAAGGTGTGATTTACACAAAGATAGCGTAAAATCGTTAATACTCACATTTTTTTTATTAATAGTACAATCACATAGAAGATTTGTATTATGATTTATAAAAATGGTCAATATACACAACATCTCAAAAACAACGTTTTTTTAAAACTATTTTCCTTACATAATAGGATTTCTATTTGTAACCTTTTCAGCTGTAATAATCTTGATAATTAAATAATTAAAATCATAAAATCTAGGTTTAGCAAACCGAAATCACAAATGTGTTGCACATTTCTTACCTGAAAATCTTGGTTAATACATTTGTCACAAAATCAATCAATACTTGAAATGATACAGACTCCGGTTATAGTGACATTTGCCAATCAGAAGGGAGGTGTAGGAAAAACTACCCTTTGTGTAACCTTTGCTAACTATCTAGTGACAAAGGGTGTGAGAGTTGTGGTCATAGACTGCGACTTCCAACACTCCATTATGAAGTGCCGAAAGGCTGACATCAGGAAATACGGCGAACAGGAAATGCCATACGAGGTATGGGCATACGAAGCCAACGACAAGGCAATGATGACTTCCCTTATGGAGAAGCTGCACAACGATCCTGAAATTGACATTGTGCTTATGGACTCTCCCGGAAGTCTGAAGGCGGAAGGGCTGATACCCATGTTTGTCAACTCGGATATCATTATTGTCCCATTTCATTATGACCTGGTAACCGTTCCGTCCACGGCCAGTTTCCTCATGTTTGTTGACCGGCTGAAAAAGGCTGTCGGTGAAAGGATGAAAGCCAGACTCTTCATCATTCCCAATCTGAATGACGGAAGAATCGGCAAGCGTTCCGAACTGCTTATCTGGGACAATGCAAGGGATACCTTCTCCAACTATGGATACGTCACTGCGAAGATTCCCAAACGTGCGGATATGGAACGGTTCAGCACCATGGCGGCACTGGATATGCAGGCCGCTATCGTTACACCGGTCTTTGATAAGGTATATCAGAGTATCTTCGATACACTTCAACCGATAAGGGAAAAAGAACTCAAAGGCATACAGCTGACGGAAAATCTGAATCCCAAACCTAAGAAGAAAAAGAAGGAGCAGCCGTCTGATGAAGCTTCACAGGACAGTAACGAAAATCAGAATAAAGAACCAGAATAATCAGTAAACTTCAATAACCATAGCACTATGAGTAAGGATATACCAGAAATAGATGACCTGACAAGAGGCATCAATGATTCAGAACTTATATTGACGCAAGATTCCGTAGAAACCCAGGTTGAGCAAAAGGAAAATAATAACGAAGCACAGGAAAAGGATACTGCTGTTTCCCTTTCGGATACAAGATGCTGGGATGACTTCATGGAATTCCTGCAATCGGACAGTTCAGGAACAGACAAAACAGAAAGACTTGTCTGCAAACTCGACCGTGACCTTGCGGATTCACTTGACGACTGCGATATACATGGCAGATGCCGCTCTGACCTGGTGAATGCCATCGTAAGGGCATTCTTCAAGTCCTACCTGCCACGTCTGGCAGAATACAGAAGGGAAAAGAAATCATTGTTTAACAGTTATAATCTGTAGGATATGAAAAAAACAAACTGGACCGACAGGATGCTGGCCGCTCTTGTTGAACTGTATCCGGTAGAGACCACAGCCTATACCGCTGCCGTTCTCAATCTTAGCGAGTCAACAGTCAAGCTGAAAGCCCGAGAGCTTGGACTTGTAAAAATGGCCAAATCCAAATGGATGGAGCGTGCAGACTATATCAGAAACCATTTCCAGGAGTGTTCCTTCTCTGAGATAGGGAAAGCTCTCGGCATTACCCGGATGAGTGTCGGACGCATAGCCGCTGCAATCGGACTCAAACGCACTGGTGAAGAGAAACACCTCATTTCATCACGTATCCGTACTCAGATGGTAAAGAGGGAAAGACGGCGTATCGTCTTCGGACTGGAACCCATAACCGGTATCCGTGTCATTTCAAACAGGGCAAAGGTAAGGGTACGCTCAAACATGAAGTCAAACGGATACATCATCAGTGAGGAACACAACGTGATTTATTATACCGGCAGTATGGAACGCAGGGAACGTCTGGAAAGCCGGGGCATCAGACTGGGACTGCATATCCTTCCGCTTCCGGAGGACAGTACCGTTCTTTCATCCAACATCATATTACAACAGCCATGCAGTACGGACAGATAGTATTCCTTCTCTTCGTGGCAATGGTATTCTATTATGCGGCAATGATTTTCATGGACTTCCAGAGGGCAAAGGCCGCACAGAATGCCGAGCAGGACAGCCAAAAAGAAGAGGACATAGACATATCGGAAGAGGCACGAAGCTTCAGGCCGATAAGGATAAACCGGGATGAGCCTGAATCAAAAGAAGAAAGCTCAGAACAGAATAATACTGAGAATCCCGAATCAAATAATGAAAGCAATAATTCTGGCGGTACAGAGAAATCTGCATCCCAATCAGAATCTTCCAGACACGTTTACCGGGAGGCCATCATGACTGACGGCATTCTGGTTGAGAATATCATACAGGAAATAAACCGGCTGGCAGAGACCGGTAGCTGTGACCTCGGTGCCGTTATCTTCAGCTGTGAGAATGCCTGATATATATACCGTTCCTTTAGTGACATCTGTTTCTTTGGCGATGAAATCATTTAACATTATTCAGAAATGCAGATAATAAAGAAAAATGCCCGGAATCTTACGGAGCGTTTCATCGGTTCAAGTTTTGGACAGAAGTGTGTGGTGGCAGCCATTGCACTCGTTATTTCCACATCCAATGCAATGGCAGGAAGCAAGGGTGCCGCAGGTTTTACCAAGGCCACTCAGGAAGTCAGTTCCTACCAGACTCCGGTATCGAACCTGATGAAGGCCATTGCTGCCGTTATCGTTCTGGTCGGTGCATTCAACGTCTATTTCAAGATGCAGAACGGAGACCAGGACGTGAAGAAGACCATCATGCTTACCATCGGAGGCTGTATCGCATTCATCGCACTTTCGGAAGCTCTTCCGCTGTTCTTCCAGTAATCCTATCTCGGCATGACAATGAATCAGGAAGGTTACCCTGTGTTCAAGGGATTGCAGAAACCGCTGGAGTTTATGGGCATACGTGGCCGTTTCCTCACTCTGGCAGCGGCAGCCATAGGCGTATCATTCGTAGGCTTCATCGGTTTCTCTATCGCCTTGGGGAAGATTGCAGGGTTCATAGCCATGATGGTCATGGCACTGGTGGGACTGATAACCATCTACATCAAGCAGCGTGGAGGACTCCACAACAAGAAAAGGGCAAGAGGCATCTATATCTACAGAAGCCTGAGAAAAGAACAGTAAATCACTTTATACAGTATGGCACACAAAAGGAAAAGAATTTTTGACGGACTCTATGCGCAGCTGGAGGAGACGGACGGCAATGTCGTGCTGTTCTCGGCCAGAGGCGAGCCGTCCGTTATCTTCGAAATAACCAATCCGGTCCAGCAGCTCTGTACGGATGCGCAGCAGTACATGCTGTTTCATGACGTGCTATCCAATATCCTTCAGACCATCGGTGAGGGATATGCACTGCAGAAGCAGGATATTCTGTGCAGACAGGCATATCACCATGACGTGCCGGATGATGCGGAGTTCCTGACAAGGAGCTATTTCAGATACTTTGAGGGAAGGGAGTTCACAGAGATAAGGACTTTTCTTATCCTCACTCAGGAGACTCAGAGAAGCCAGTTCATCCAGTATGACCCGAAGAGATGGCTCGACTTCCATTCCAAGGTATCAAAAACGGATGATATTCTGACGGAAAAGCATATCCGGCACAGAAAGCTCGGCAAGGAGGAAGTCAGCGAGTACTGCCACCGTTTCATGGCATTCCAGTTCCGGCACGGACCGTTCTCGATGACCAACTTCAAGGCTTCGGACGAATATCTCAGAACAGGTGACCGTATCATCCGTTCCTATCCGCTGGTCGATATTGACGAGATAAACCTGCCTTCCATGGTAAAGCCGTACACACAGATGAACATCAACGGCTACGGTATCGCAACCGACCTGCTTTCTTTCCTCACCGGCGTCCCCTACTCGGACTGTGTGGTGTTCAACCAGGTCATTCAGATACCGGGACAGAGGAAGCTGCTGCGCAAGCTTCAGGCCAAAGCGAAGCGTCACGGTTCCATGCCGGACCCGAGCAACCGTATTGCCAAGGCTGATATTGAGGAAGTGCTGGACAGGCTGGCCGTTGATAGTACCATGCTTGTGTACTGCAACTTCAACATTCTGGTGAGCTGCCCCCCTGACAAGGTTACTCCGGTAACTTCCTTTCTGGAGACAAAGCTGTACGAGTGCGGCATCATGCCGTCAAGAACGGCCTACAACCAGCTGGAGCTTTTCATGGACTGTTTTCCCGGTAACGGCTATGCCTTCAATCCGGACTATGACCTGTTCCTGACGCTTTCGGATGCTGCACTTTGCTTTTTCTTCAAGGAGCATCTGAAGGAGTCTGAGGATACACCACTGACTACATACTACACCGACCGTCAAGGATTGCCTGTCTGTATCGACATTACCGGCAAGGAAGGCAAAAGGAAGATGACGGACAATGCCAATTTCTTCTGTATCGGTCCTTCAGGTTCCGGCAAGTCCTTCCACATGAACAGTGTGGTACGTCAGCTTCTGGAACAGAATACGGATGTGGTCATGGTGGATACGGGTGATTCCTACGAAGGCATATGCGGATATTACAAGGGTACATACATAGCCTACTCGAAGGAGAAGCCCATTTCCATGAATCCGTTCAAGGTCACGAAGGAGGAGTATGAACTTAATTTCGGTGAGAAGAAGAACTTTCTCAAATCGCTGATATTCCTGATATTCAAAGGTAACGCATTTCCAACAAAGATTGAGGACATGCTGATAAACCTGACCATAGTGGAATATTACGAGGCCTATTTCAATCCGTTTGAAGGGTTCAGTGACAGTGAGCGTGAGGCATTGAGGCAGAAACTGCTGGTCGCCGCCAAAATGGAGGATGACTATGAACAGTACACGCACAGCATGGAGGACATCGACAGGCAGATAAATACGGAAGAGGTTCAGGAGAAGGCTGAAAGCCGTGCCCTGCTGCTGCCTTCCGAAGTACGCCGTCTGAAGCTTATCCGACAGTGCCGTTCACTGACTGCTCTGATTAATGATGAAGCGGCCACAGAATCGGAAAAGGAACGTGCACTTGCCATTATCGAAAAATATAAAAGGGAACTTTATAACAATTCCATGCTGATTAAGATAGACAGGCAGATTGACCACATGGAGGAACAGAAGCGCAGGCTGAAGGTTCAGGAACTCTCGTTCAATTCCTATTATGAGTTTGCCCTGGAGCGCATTCCGCAGATTACACAGCTGGAGAAAATCAGTTTCAATATACATGACTTTGCGGCCATTCTGAAACAGTTCTACCGTGGCGGCGAGCTGGAGATGACGCTGAACTCCGACCTGGACATTAACCTGTTTGACGAGCGTTTCATTGTGTTCGAGATTGACAAGATAAAGGATGATCCGGTGCTTTTCCCGATTGTGGTACTGATTATCATGGACGTGTTCCTGCAGAAGATGCGTATCAAAAAGGGACGGAAGGCTCTTATCATTGAAGAGGCATGGAAGGCAATTGCTTCACCTACCATGGCAGAATATATAAAGTATTTGTATAAGACCGTCCGGAAGTTTCACGGAATAGCCGGTGTGGTTACACAGGAGCTTAATGACGTGATTGACTCCCCTATTGTGAAGGAGGCCATCATCAATAACTCGGATGTGAAGATTCTGCTTGACCAGACCAAGTTCAAGGACAGGTATGAGGATATTGCAGCCATTTTGGGACTCACTGACATACAGCGTCAGCAGATTTTCACCATCAATGCGCTGAACAACCATGAGGGAAGAAGCTACTTCAAGGAGGTGTGGATTTGCCGGGGACAGCACTCGGATGTGTACGGCGTGGAGGAAGCACCGGAATGTTACTGGGCATATACTACAGAACGTACCGAGAAGGAGGCACTGAAGATTTATCTTGCCCGGTACGGTACGCTGCAGGAGGCCATCACCCGTATTGAGGAAGACCGCAAGGCGGATGGAGGGCTTCTGTATCTGGAGTTTGCAAGAAAAGTCAACCAACATCAAAAAGTTATGTCACTATGGTAAGAACAGTATTGAGAATCATATCGGTTATAATGCTTTCTGCATTTGTCTGTATTAATGCACATGCTGCCTGGAGAATCGTATTCGACCGCAACTGTCTGAAGATTGTCATGGCCAATACCGCTTCACAGAAACTTATCGAGGAACAGCACAACCAGCGTGTGGATACCATCGCCGCCAAGAAACAGAAAGTGGAACTCTATACGGTGAGTATGGCTACCATGAAGGAACTATACAAGCTGAGCATGGAGAACATATCCGGTTTCGGAACTGAAAGTCTTTATTATAAGGAAATAGGCTTGTGTGCTCTGGATATTCTGCGAAATGTTCCGGTACTTGTCAGTACGGTAAACAAGGCTAAATTTTCAAACAAGCTGCTCTGTCTGAACGAACTCGGCAATCTTGTAGCGGAAACCCAGCAGCTGGTCGGCAACTTTGTCAATATCGTGAACAATGCCAGGATTCCCAACCCGTTGCAGGGACAGGCAACTGCCGAGAAAAAGGATGACGGCTACAACCTGCTGGACAGGTATGAAAGGCTGACACTGGCCAACAGCATCTATACTGACCTGAACAGGATACGCTACAAGGTGGAAGGGATGGTTCTGATGGCACAGTATGCCACTGCAAACGACCTCTTCTTTGCCATAGACCCTGAAGGATGGGCAAATGTGGTGACCATGAAGAATCATGTGGGAAATCTTGTACAGGACTGGAACGGCCTGGTTGCTTCAAATTATTAACCTTTCATATATCTCTGTCATGAAACTCAGGAATATAAGTATCATATCAGCCGGTATTATAATGCTGTTGCTGCCTGTAAAGGCTTCCGCTTTCATAATACCCAAAGACCTGCCGACTATCGAAGCACTCATAGCCCTGCACAAGGCCATAAAGAAGGACGAGGACAAGGCTCTGACAAGAGTGGCCACAAGCTATGGCGAGCAGTCGCTCATTGAAAAGGGTGCGGAAAAGTTCAATGATGTCAGGACCACTCTGGATACAAGGCTGAACAATGCCTATTCGTATCTGGTACTGGCCGGTGCCATTTCTTCAACGGCCAACTCACTGTATCAGCTGGTAACGGAATACAAGGACTTTACCGGCAATACTTTCAGTCATGTATCAAAGAAGCCTTTCGTGGCATGGTATTATGCCGATGCCAACGTGGCAATATCAAGGGAGATACAACACTGCTACAGACTGTATGCATCCGTAGCCGCTTCGGGTATAAACCTGATGAAGGCTTCCATGGATGAGAAGCTGAATCTGGTAATGACACTGAAGGCTTCCATCGACAGGGCAAGGTACATAATAGACAATGCTAATCTGTATTGTTTCCTTGTCACGGACTGCGGATGGAAGCCGGACTATATCTGGGAGATACTGAACTCCAATGTGAAGAATGAGATAGCTGAGCGTGTAATCAACAAATGGAATCAGGGATATGCAGGTTAGAAGAATATTTACAATAATCATGTGTCTGGCAGTATCATGTATCATATTTACATCCAATGCCCAAAGCATAGTAAGTGACAGTGAAAAGCAGAAGCAGTGGAAGTCTATGGAAAACGGTCCGTGGGATTTTGCTCCGGACTGGTATTACTTTTTCCTGCATAAGAAATACTCAGGTGCGGAAATGTACTGGAAATGGGACTGGTTCAACTCCGGATTCCGTGTCCGTTTCAAGGAACCAAAGTCTGACGTGAAGCGTATCATGCCGGTGCGTGTGACTGCCGAAGAGACGCAGAGGCAGAAAATCAGGAAAGTGGAGAGTGAGCGCAAATATATCGAGGAACTGTATAAGGAAGAACTGGCAAGGGAGGCTGACAGAAATGTTGACCTGATGTATGCCACTTACAGGGACGAGTTCAACCGTATGCAGGACTGTATCACGGACGGACTGCTCTACTGTATGCAGAAGAGTGACGGCAAGCTCCGCTATCAGGTGGACGAGCTGAGCCGCCAGAATGAAATACTCTGCGCGGATATAGCCTATATACACAAAACCGGTGTCGGCTATGGACTGGAGAACGCCAAGCGGCAGAAGGCATACGAGGAAGCCAAATCCAGGATGGCAGAACTGGTCAACAGGACTGCACACCTTTGTGCCGTTGCCGCTACACATTATTAGACATTCTCTATAATCGATAATAATTCAGGTAATAATATTAAACAAATAATATAGTCAATCATGAATTTACTGTTTATTCCGCTGACAATAGGACTTCCGGCTATTGACGAAAGTCTGGAAAAGCTGCTGACGGCCATGGAGACATTTCCCAATGTGGCTGTTCTCGGTGATGCCGTTTCAATGGCAAAGGCTCTCGGCCTGTGCCTGGCCCTGTGTGTCGGTTCATACGAATGCTGGATGATGATGCTCGGAAGGCGTGGCATGGATGTCATGAAACTATTGCGTATCATTGGCATTTCCCTGTGTATTTCATCCTCTTCATGGATATGCTCGGCTCTGCAGGTTCCGGGAAAGAGTCTGGAATCCGCTACATGGGCTATGGCCAAGGCAAAGAACAAGGAAGTGGCGGCCTTCGAGCTGAAGGTGGCACAGAAACAGAGTGAATATCTCGACAGGCTGAGAACCGTGCAGGATTCCATAGCCACGGCAAAGCAGGTGGCCGAAATCGGTCAGGATGCTGCCTGGTGGGACAAGCTTATATATAATGTGGAGAATCTGGGCTCAACCATCAACAACTACGCCCAAAGGGCTGCCGTGGCGGCTGAGACGAAGGTCAGTGAATGGATAAACGATGTCATACGTTTTGTCGGGGAACTGATTTTCCAGATGTCGTATTACGGGATGCTCGTGGCACAGAGGATTTTCATGGCCATCATGATGATATTCTGTCCGATCATGTTTGCTCTCTCGCTGGCACCGCCATGGAACTCGGCCTGGAGCCAGTGGATGTCCAAGTTCCTTTCCCTCTCGTTATGGGGATTCGTGACCTATATGTGCATCTATTACATAGACTTCATCCTTCTTTATAACCTGCAGCAGGATCTGGTGGCATACGACCATCTGCTTCATGGCTCGGTAAACTCCTGGGAACAGATTGGCGCACTGGGACTGCAGGGAATAGGCTCCAACTGTATGTATGCCATGGGTATGCTCGTGGGTGCCTATATCATACGCTTCGTTCCTGAAGTGGCTTCATGGCTGATTCCGGGAGGTGTAAGTTCGGGTACAGGTTCCGTAGCCGGTTCGGCTGCAATGGGTATCACCACTACTGCAGGTGCCATGGCCGGAGGTGCGGCAGGTTCAACCCTGAAGGGAGCCGGTTCGGCTGTAAAATCATTAGTCAAATAACTTCAAATCTTTTTACAATATGCTTATTGAATCCCTTGCACAGAAAACCAAACTGGCCATGATGACAGTATTTGCGGTAATCGGAGGCTGCACCGTCATCTGTGCCTTTACGGTCTGGTGCTGCATTTCCCTGGTCAATGAGGAAAGGCAGCAGATTTATGTACTTGACGGAGACATTCCGTTTCTTGCCGAGCGTGCACGGCTGGAAGCCAACTTCACCATGGAGGCCAAGGCGCACATACAGCTGTTCCACCAGTATTTCTTCAACCTGCCGCCCGACAACGACTATATCAAATGGACGGTAGGGAAAGCAATGTATATGGCTGACGGGACTGCGCTGAAACAGAAACAGGCCATGGACGAGAACGGTTTCTACTCGGACATCATTTCCTCTTCGGCTGTCTGCACCATTATGTGTGACTCCATTCAGTTTGACGAACATGAACGGAAGTTTACCTATTACGGTACGCAGCTTATCAAGCGAAGGACCAGGGACATCAGACGCTCGATGGTGACAACCGGTTACATCGAGTCCGTACCGAGGACAAGGAACAATCCGCACGGTCTGCTCATTACCGGCTGGAGAACTCTTGAGAACAAAGATTTGGACTATTGATATACTGATATTATGAAATCATTCAGAAAAAAGATACAGGAAAGCCGTCTGAAAACGCATCTGCTTGTCAGGTCGTGGTTGCAGCCCAAACTGGGTGTCATCGGAACAAGATACCGTCTGGCCGCAAGAATCAGACTGGCCAACAGATGGGCGGCTAAACATCCGAAAACGACATTCGCAGGTGTAGCGGGAACGCTGCTTCTGCTACTTGTCAGTACCGTAGCCATAGATTCCGGCAACGGAAAACAGAGTGAGCCGGATGTCAGTTCGATTGCCAATATGGAACCGGTGTTTCAGGGATTCCGTACCATCCAGGCAAACAAGGACATTCACCGCAGTGTATTGACGGACATGACGGTGAAGGGACAGTTACTGCGTCATGAACTGGACTCCATGATTACCATACCTGTAAAGAGCCGTGAGGATTCCTTGCGGATCATCCTCAAATACCGGCAGCTGGAAAATATAGTCAAATCCATTAAAAACAATGATAACCCATGATTAAGATTAATTTCAAACAGCCCAAGTATATCTTTCCGCTGGTCATATTCGTTCCGCTGTGCGCACTGGTATACTTTGTGATGCAGACTTTCTCCGGCGGTGAGGAGACTGCCGGAACGGTAGCTACAGACCGTATCAACATGGAGCTTCCCCAGGCCAATGCCGAGGAAGCCGGAGACAAGATGTATGAGATGTCCAGACGTTTCGGTGACGAGGATGCCTTCACAGCCGTCAGCGGTATCGGGGAGGAAGAACAGAAGAAGGAGGAACTGGAACACGGCTACAGCGAGGAGGAGCTGAACCGTCTTGATGCAGCTGAAGCTGAAAGACAGCGGCAGCAGAGGGAACTTGAAGAACTGGAGCGTTCCCTTGCAGAATCAAGAAAGCATATCAATGCATATGCCTACGGTAACGGTCCTTCGGAAAACAGTGAAACGGGTTACGGAGGTATGGGATATTCCTCACAGGACGAGTTTGCACGTGACCTTGAAGAGATTCAGCGAAGGAGCTATGAACGGCAGAAGGCCATTGAAAGCGGACTGGGTATCAAAGACCAGGAAGCAGAGGAAGCGGAAAGAAAGCACAGGGCTGATTCCATAGCTAAAGTACGTCAGGAGGAAAGGGAACGCAACCGTCCGAGTCTGGTAATCAAGTCTGATGACACCAATGCTGACAGATTCAATACGGTTACTGCTCCGGATGAATTTGCCGAGAACAAGCTGATACGTGCCATGATTGACCAGACTACAAAGGCGCATGAAGGCACACGTCTACGGTTCAAGCTTCTAGACGATGTGACGGTAAGCGATACAAAGCTGAAAAAGGGAACTTACCTCTATGGAACGGTAACAGGTTTCGGACAGCAGCGTGTCAGGGCTTCCATAACCAGTATCCTTATCGGCGACAGGTTCATCAAGGTTAAGCTTTCTGTATTTGACAATGACGGTATGGAAGGTTTCTATGTTCCTGAATCTGCATTCCGTGATTTCATGAAAGATGCCGGTTCCAACACGGTACAGCAGAATATCAGCTTTGAATCCACTGACGGTTACGGTACAGGTATTTCGACTGAGGCCATTGCACTCCAGTCGCTGCAGAACATGTACAACTCTGCTACCTCTGCAATATCTTCCAATATCAGAAAGAACAAGGCGAAAATCAAGTACAATACCATTGTTTACCTGATAAACTCGGAGGATGCAAGGTAATATATGTGAATACAGCAAAGAAGATTATAGTAACATTTTAATATTCCAATATGAAAACCAGAATTTTTCTGATAATATGCCTTATCACAGGCATAGCCGTACATCTGTCGGCCAATGAGAAGATATACATCAACCGGGAAGTGACCACGCACATTGTCATGCCTGAGAATATCAAAATGGTGGATATTTCCACTACTAAAATTATAGGAAACCAGTGTACAGACAACGTCGTCCGCATCAAGCCTTATCTGGAGAATGATTCCATATCATCTGAAGGTTACAGCGAAAACGAACTGCTGGGTACACTCACCATTATCGGTGAGCGTCATATTGCCCAGTATGACATTCTCTATACCGAATCACCCCAATATGCTTCTACCATCTACAATGTATCCTACAATGAGACACAGTCCTATATCAATCCGGAGGTTTCCATGCCGATGGCCGAGATTGCACGATATGCCTGGGCTGTCTATGGAAGCAGAAGAAAATTCAACCAGATTGTATCAGACAAAAACGGAATCAGGGCATACATCAACAATATCTATTCCATCGGTGACTATTTCTTTCTGGACTATACGCTGAAAAACAGGACCAGGATTGCATACGACATTGAGGAAATAAGGGTAAAACTTACTGACAAAAAGGAAACCAAGGCCACTAACTCACAGACCATAGAGCTTACTCCGGTATTCTCCATGAACAACACCCGTAAGTTCAAGAAAGACTATAGGAACGTGCTCGTACTCCCGAAGCTGACTTTCCCTGAAGAGAAGGTACTCCGTCTGGAGATTTCCGAAAACCAAATAAGCGGACGTGTAGTGGTACTCACCATCGAGTATGAGGACATTCTCAATGCGGACGGTTTCGACTCGGATATTCTGGACGGTGCAGACTATTACCCCTACTATTATATTGATCATTCCATAAAAAGATAGGCCATGAAAAAGATTCTGTTCATTCTGTTTTGCCTGGTTGCATTCATCGGTGCATCGGCACAGACCGGAAAGGTTTCCGTCAATGCCGGATTCCTTTTTCCAAGTACGCTGAATGCCACTTTGGGTTATGAGTATCCGCTTTCATACGGAAATGCGGTAGAAGTATACGGTGAGGTCGGGAATCACTGGCAGAAACCGGTATGTCACAATTTCTGGAAAGGATATTTCTGGGATGGCAGTATGGTTTACAAGCATCGTCTGGCACGGTACAAGAACGGCATGATGCGCCTTCGTTTGGGACCACAGTTCGGTGCAGTACAGAAAAAATTCTTCTTCGGACTGGAGGCCGGATTTGAATACAGCTATGTGTTCCGCAGCGGACTGGAGTTTTCAATAATCCAGAAGAACAATGTGAACTTCCTGCATGGGGATACCTTCCGCAACGGTCTGCTGTTGGGTATAAAGATTCCTTTCTGACAATATAAATTTTACGGCGTATGGCATTTGAGGAGACAAGGGAACAGCAGCAGATGTACAATTACTTCAGGAGCTGCATCTATATCTTTCTGATTATTGAAATTATCATGAACCTGCCTCTTACGGCAGACAATAGGGTTACGCAGTTTGTACTCGACCTGCTGGCACGCTTCAGGGTATTCAATTCCGTATCGGGATGCAAGGTGGCTGAACTGATATGCATCTGTATTGTCTGTATCGGCACAAAGGCTGAAAAGTCCCTGAAGTTCAATGTAAGGACAATGGTCATCTATCCGGTACTGGCCGGTCTGACACTTGTAGGGCTTTGTTTTGTATTCCATGGCATGAATTTCGGATTCAGCTGGATGGGATTTCCGGCCAACAGGCTTCTGTATGCGGTGTGTTCGGTGGTGGGTACCATGCTGGTACATCAGGGACTGGACGGGATTGCCAAATATTACAACTACAAGGTCGGTGAGGACCGTTTCAACTTTGAGAACGAATCGTTCCAGCAGTCGGAAACGCTGGTCAGCAACGGTTACTCGGTAAACATTCCGATGATATACTACTGGAAGAAAAAGATGCACAGGGGATGGATCAATATCATCAATCCGTTCCGTGGTACGATTGTTCTGGGTACGCCGGGTTCCGGTAAGTCTTTCGGTATCATTGACCCGTTCATCAGGCAGCATTCAGCAAAGGGATTTGCCATGATGGTATATGATTTCAAGTATCCGACACTGGCCAAGACGCTTTTCTATCAGTACTGCAAGAACCGCAAGGCAGGCAAACTGCCTCAGAACTGCGGATTCCGTACCATCAACTTTACCGATGTGGAATACTCTAACCGCATCAATCCGATTCAGCGGAAATATATCCCGGATCTGGCTGCAGCTTCCGAAACGGCGGCTACTCTTTTGGCCTCGCTCAATAAGGGAGGTGGAGAGAAGAAGGGCGGCTCGGAAGCCTTCTTTACCAACTCTGCGGAAAACTTCCTGGCTGCCATCATCTATTTCTTTGTAAACTTCCATCCGGTAGGGTACAAAAACGGGAGGAAACTGAAGCGTTTTATATCACTGGAGGGAAAGAAACTGGAGATTGTCATACGCAACTGGGATGACTTCAATGCCATGGACAAGGACGGTAACGTGGTTCTTGACTTCGTGGATGAGAACGGTAATGACGTATCGACTGATGAGGACCGTATGTTTGTTGACCTAAACGGATACAGCTATAAGGACCGGACCGGCAGAAAAATTCTGATTCAGAGGTGCTGGTATGAGGACGAGCATGGCAATGAGGTGGAGCCGGATACCGTAACCGGAGAGTACTCTGACATGCCGCATGTGCTTTCATTCCTCGGAAGGCCATACGACCAGGTATTCAATATCCTGATGCAGGATGACAGGATTGCTTCACTGATGGCTCCTTTCAAGAGTGCTTACGAGAACAAGGCGAATGACCAGCTGGAAGGTATGGTCGGTACGCTTCGTGTGAATGCTGCACGTCTTGTATCTCCGGAAGCTTACTGGGTATTCACCGGGGATGATTTCGACCTGAAGATTTCTGACAAGGCCAATCCGAGCTATCTGGTAATTGCCAATGACCCTGAAAAGGAACAGGTTATCGGCTCGCTCAATGCCTTGGTTCTGAACCGTCTGATTACAAGGGTAAACTCAAAAGGTAATATTCCGGTGAGCATCATCGTGGACGAGCTTCCGACACTGTACTTTCACAAGATAGACCGTCTTATCGGTACGGCCCGTTCCAACAAGGTTGCCGTAACTTTAGGTTTCCAGGAGCTTCCACAGCTGGAAGCTGACTATGGCAAGGTCGGTATGCAGAAGATTATCACCACCTGCGGTAATATCTTCATGGGTGCGGCACGTAACAAGGAGACGCTGGAGTGGGCACAGAATGATGTGTTCGGAAAGGCAAAGCAGACTTCACGTTCCATTTCCATCAACGACCACAAGGTATCAACCACAATCTCTGAGAAGATGGACTTTCTGGTTCCTGCAGCCAAGATTGCGGATATGGCAACAGGCTGGCTGGCTGGACAGGCGGCACGTGACTTTACGGCTACAGATGACAGTATGCTTGACCATTTTGACATCGAGCAGTCGGAAGAGTTCAAGACTACCAAGTATTTCTGCAAGACACACTTTGATATGAAAAGGATTAAGGACGAGGAAAAACACTATGTGGCTCTACCCAAAATCTATGAGTTCAAGAACGACAAAGAGAAGGAAATCCTGCTGAACCGTAACTTCAAGCGTGTGAATCAGGAAGTGGAGGATATGGTAAAGGAACTCCTCGGTATCAGCTAAACATATAGCCTATGAATCTGACCTTAAAACCGGTATTTGGACTTAGCGGCAGTGCCCTGAAAGTCATAGCCATGATTTCAATGGTGATAGACCACGTTGCACTTTATCTGATGGAGCATGGTATCGTATTATACGAAACGATGCGCTGTATCGGGCGCATCGCTTTTCCTGTATTTGCCTTCCTGATTGCTGAAGGATTTATTCATACAAGAAGCAGGTACAGGTATTTCTTTACCCTGTTGGGCTTTGCCGTAATCAGTGAAATACCCTGGTATCTGCTGAATGGTGCTGACGGGACACATAATGTGATGTTTACACTGGCTTTGGGTGTGGCCACGCTTATGGTTCTTGAAAATCTTCTGCAACGTAGTCTGGTGCTGGGATTTCTTTGGACGCTTGGCATGGCCGGACTTGCTTCCTGGTCTGGAGTGGATTATGAGTGGAGAGGGATACTCCTTATTGTTATACTTTATCTTTTTAATAGACATGGTCACTCTTTCCCATATAGTAGAGGTATGCAATTTTTTTGCACATTGGTTTTGATGATACACTATGGGGGTATTGGTGCTGTAATGGCCTGCATGATTCTTTATGTATATAATGGAACAAGAGGATTTGTACAGGGAAGCATAGCCAAATATGTTTTCTATGCTTTTTACCCTGTACATTTAATTGTTCTTTCAAACTTTATGCTGCTTCCTTAAATTATTTCATTACACAAATGACAAGCTCTATTTCGTTTTTAAAATCAATATTTGTTTGGGTGAAATTTTCATCTCAACAAAAGGAATCTGGGCAAGAACATAATAAATAATAGATGAACATCTTTTATCAATTTGTTGATTGATATAATCTCTTGTTACTGAACCATTTTTTACAAGATATTCATAAGCAAATTTAAATGAATCACGATCTATTTTACTGATTCGATTGTTGATTGAGCAACGTTTTAGTTCTAAATCATTTACCTCAATAATCTTGTTTGAGCCTTTTGAGTTAGATACATACTTTCCTTCCATTGGCTTAATATATTCCTTCCATATTATAGAAAAATCCGGATAATCATCTTTCTTGCTAATATGTTTCTGAACTTGGACTTTATCATTTTTTTCTTGAAAAAGAGCTTCCTTTTCTGAAATATACATAATTTCTATACCTAACTTTTCAGCGACTTGCTTAGCATCCGGCATAATACTACCATCTGTTGCAACAATAGCTTTTGTACAGTCAAAATAGTCTTTAGAGCCATGTAGCTTTAAAAAGACATCACGATTGATTTTTCGATTGCTATCTCCATATTTTTTAACCTGTATGGCTATCTTCTCGTCACCCTTAATAGCAAATACATCAACCCCATAATCATTGGAAAATGATGTTACAACCGTTTCATATCCCATTTCCTTAAACGATTGAGCTACATAGTGTTCATATTCTTCTGGTGTCATAAATATATTTATTATAGTTGTTTCTTATAGAACCTCCATGGTCTATCACACTTCTTGTATCGTTTTCCTGAATATAAGAAGTACTGTGATTTAAATCCTTCCGGAAGAAGTTTAAACTGCTCTTCACTAATTTCTTTTTTAATGTAATTGCCATTACTGTCTTTTATATAATGACCGGATTCATCTTTTATATATGCCGGGACATTGAGTCTGCATCCATTGCTGATTTCACATTTATCTGCTACTAAATTCTCATTTACCCATTCAATATTCAGACTATTGTTCAATGGGATTCCGTTCATAAGATCCTCATAAAGGTATGTAGGGCGTGCTTCATGATTTTTAGTTCTAACCCATTCATGATTGACAAGAGAATACACACTGTACCCCCTGATAAGAAATGAAGCTCTAAAACATTTTTCCCTGCTTTCAAACGTTATATCGATCCCAGATACGTGACAGTTAAAAGAGCCGCATTCAAAATATGGTAAATCACTACACTTTTCATGATCTGATGTATGATACATTATAGGGTCCTTTAATCCATTATTTTGTTCTTCATGATAATAGAACTCAACATCCTCCAAATAAATACGCCTTTTATCATTTATTAGAAAGTATCCACCATAAAAAAGTTTTTTTGAAAGACTTGAAAACTGTATTAACAAATCATCCTCTTTTTCTTGTCCTTCCAAATCGGCTACGCCTTTAAAAGCTGTAAGAATAGCATTAATTCCATCTTCAGTTTCAAATTCATCCAATATTTTTTTCCACATATTTTCTGAATTTAATTTTATTGGATTAATAAAGGCTTCATGTTTGTAATTATCATTCTCACCTTCTCCTTTTAGCCATCTCAGTTCAATTCCGCATAAATTATTAGGATTTACAGGCTTTTGCCTATATGTAGGCTTCCATTGATTAATGTACCAAAAGTTACTCTCTGATGACAAAGTAATCATTTCTTCTTTAGTCAGAATATAATAATGGAAATCCATATCTACACCTTCTCCAGTGACATGAACAAAAACCCATGGACCTTTAATCTTCCCTTCCAGGTAATCTCTTGTACATTTGGCTAAAGTTATGCCTATTGGAAAGTTATGACCTTTATGCGTCTTGACCTGTACATAAACCTTTTTCTTATTTCCAGGCTTAACACAAATCAAGTCAACAGATTCATAGTTTGCCATAATTGTATTGGCATTTATAACATTCAATCCCAATTGCATCAACTTAGTTTGGACTAAATTCTCACCTATTTCTCCTAGTTTACCTTTATTCAATGTTTCACTCATATTATTCGCGTTCCAATTTACCATTTAATTGATTTTAATTTAGCAACGAGAGTACGTTTAATTTTATCTTCCGTTTCATGTATAAGAACATCATCCATGAAAGATATATCAGCAGGTTTTCTTAGCCATGGTTCTTCTGTAGTTTTATAAAAAAGATTAATTATACAAATCGACTTTTTTATATTTGCCTTTACTTTCTTTTCATTTTCAGTTAAGAAATTATTCCCATATGTACTTATAAAAAGAGTTTCTGCATCTTCAATGTTCTCTTCATTTTGATCACTGACATTTCCAAAAGCACCAATCCAAATTCGCATATTTTCATTCTCATGAAAATCTCTATAATGTGAATGCCAATTATTCAGACGTTGCTCTATTCCATCTGTTTTTTTATGTATCCCAAAATAGGAATAAACTCTATGTGTTGAATATCCTTTTCCTTTTTTATTGCCAGAAAAATAATAGAAATTAAATAAAGACTTATCACATGTAGATTCATCTTTTAAATAATGTCTCATTTGCCACATATCTTTAAAAGGGCCAACCCATTGTATTGTGAATGTTTTAGTAATGTCTTCCATAAATAAATATACAGTTAATCTTATAATTCAAAATTTGAGATACGCTATGGGGGCATCACGACTAAAAAAAACAATCTTACACTTACCAATTATGTGTTATAAACAATCAGTAACATTTGAACATATTATACTATATTTGAGACCTGTATATATAGTCATATGTTGTGAATGATTTATAAATTGATGGATAAGTTTTTTTACAACTCTAATTCATTCTCAAATTCTTCATCTACATCAGTCATAAGTTGTTGTTCACAATGAGAAGTATATGAAGCTCCTTTTAACGCATTATAGTCTGAAGTTTTACACCATTTCTCCTCATAGTCAACTATTCCGCTTTCTAGAATCTTATTTATAGAAATTTCTATATCTTTATTATTAGTACACCATATTATACTTCTTATATAAGAAGTATTTAAATTATGATCATATACTCCTAAACCTAATATTCTTCTACAAGCCGTCTTAAAGGAGTCTGAATTTTCACCAACACTTCTTTGCCTCCAATAATAGTTGTAATTATCTTCTGAAACTGTTAACTTAACCCCAGCAATGTCTACAATTCTCATAAATTATCTTTTTATATGTATGTAGTATACAAAAAAGTATATCTTATTGAATAAACTATTATTCGAAAATACAAATAATATTTTTAATGACATAGATTTAATCTAGTAATAATAGATTATATCTTAGAATGTTAATAATAGAATCTGCATATCTAGGATTCTCTGCATACCCAATCTCATCAAGCCAAAGCAGATAGTTTCCACCTTTATACTTGTATTGAACTTTAGTATAATAGGCACGTACACTTTCCGTCCAATGATTGAATTCATAGTATTTCCCTGTGCGTGGATTGGTAAGTCCGAAAAGATTGTGCTTATTCCGACATACTGATGAACGGAACCATCCGGTCTCCAGTATAGCCTGAGCCAATACGATTTTGGGATATAGGATTCTGTTTCTTATGATTTCTTTATAAAGGTTGGGAATAGTAAGTTGTGGAAGATTGTTTTCTGCTTGATTTTTATCCTTTGTAGTATTTTGCAGCGTTGCTTTTAGGGATACTTTCCTGTCACTATTCCGGCTATTATCATCCAATTTCTTCTGATTGTCCGGTCCGACAGTCAGGGCATCCTTTGCCATCATCTCTTTCTTTTTCCCTTCTGTAACATCCTTTCCTGCACTCTTATAAGCCTCCTTTTGTCTTTCTGTTGGCATAAGTTTCGAATCTCTGGTTATCGTATAGAACTGTGCCGATACGCTTACCGGCAGCAGCATCAGCAGCAGTGAAATCAGAATAGTGTTGCGCATTTCTTTTTCAGGGGATTGCCGTGAATACATTTGTGGCATTCAGGCGGTTAGAACCGCAAATATAACAGCTTAATTACAGTAATATGGAAATGCACAACAGAAATCAGTCCGATTTGTTGCCATACGAAAAACTGGCAATACTGGGTATCGACCGTGAAAAGGCGGACAGCTTGCCCATGGAAGTGAAAGAGAAGCTGATGGCAGGTGAAGTGACCCCCATCATGCAGGTATCCATCAACGCAAGGAACGGCAGCATCATCACCATGCCGATGAAACTTCAGATGACTACAGACAAAAACGGTGCTCCGGCTCTTATTGCCTATCCGGTACGTGCAGAACTGGATAGGGAACGCAACAAGGTTCTCAACCTCACTCAGCAGGAGGCTGAACGTCTGGCCAGAGGTGAGGTAATACAGAAGGCGGTCAACGTAAACGGTGAAAAGACTCAGCAGTATCTCCAGCTTGATCCGGAAACAAAATCCGTCATTCACAGACGTGTCACAGACATAAAGCTGGAGCAGCGTCTGAAGGACATGGAGAAGGTAAACGACATTGAACTGGGTACGCAGCAGAAGCAGCAGGTACGGGAGGGAAAACCTGTTGAACTGAATGTGGGCGGCGAGAAGGTTTCGGTCGGCATTGACCTGAAGGAGCAGCAGGGATTCAGGCTTATCAAGGGTGACATGAAGGAATGGGAAAGGCAGCAGAAACTCCGCTATGATGAGATTCATCCTGAATACCTCGGCCTTGTCATGACTGACAAGAACCGTTGGGAGTATCAGAAGGTGGTGGACAGACAGTCCGTAGAACGTGCCATTTCACTCTCTCCATCCCGGAAGGAAACAAAAGCAAACAGCCTTAAACTCTAATACTGATTCCTATGGCCAAAAAGACAGATTCAGATAATGATACCGGTATCATACGGCAGTTCAACGAACTGAAGAAGAAGCATCCGGATGCCATGCTGCTGTTCAGACGGAACAGTTTCTATGAACTCTATAAGCAGGATGCCGTCAAGGCAGCCGCAGTACTTGCCATCGAGATTGCAGACAGAATTCTGCCTGACTACAAGAAACCTGTAAAGGTTGCATCATTTCCACAATCGGCACTTGACGTTTATCTGCCCAGGCTGATACGTTCAGGAATAAGGGTTGCAATCTGTGATGCACTGGACAGTCCTTTGAAGAAGAAGGCCGGACAGGACAAGGCTGAGAATAATGACAGAACCATTCAAAACAGTACAGATATGGGAAAGAAGAAAAAGGAACAGGGTACGCAGGAAACTCCTGACAGAACAGTGGAGAACACTGTTGATGTAAAACCTGCAAGGGAAAAGAAGTCGAAAGCCAAAGCTGAAACCAAAGCTGAGACCGAGACGGATAATGAGGTAAAGACCGAAAAGAAGGACGAACAGAAAACGGAGGCAGCCCAGGAACGAAAGCCCCGTGAGCCGCAGATGGTAACTGCCAATGGTGAAAAGGTTACTCATGGCCATGCCTACCAAAGTACCACCAATCCTGCCGACTGGTACTTTACCGCAAAGATTGACGGACAGCAGCTCAAACCGCAGAAGATGGATGCAGCCGACCTTGCAGCCTATCAGAACAAGGAAATGACAGTGCCGCAGCTGATGGAACGCTACTATCCTACAAAGCTGATGCCGAAGGTATCTGAGGAAGCCTTCAGAATGCCAATGGAGATTGCAGGACCGGACGGTTCCATAACCGTTAACAAGTTCAATGTCTATAAAGAGAAGGATGAGCAGCGTCCTGACTTTGGGAAATACAAGTTCTATGTTCAGGTTGGGGATACGAACATGTCTGCCGTGGCTTCACGCCAGGACCTGAATGCCTACTTTGACAGGGTGGCCACTCCAAACCAGCTTATTGAGAAGAACTTCGGGGAACGTCTGCATCTGAAATCCGCATACGAGAAATATCAGCTTCCTGAAGGTGTTGACCCCAAAGGTGTGCGTGTGGCCAAGGACAGGAACGACAACAAGTGGAAGGTGTCGGTTGACCTCGGAGAGAAGGGACAGACTTCCCGGCATGAAATCTCCTTTGATGACGGTTATTCGCTTTTCAAAACCAAGACAGCCACAAGGGAACAGATTGCGGCCAAATATCTGAATACGGAAATAACCGGTATGCTTGCCGCCAACACCGCAAAGGTGGAGAAATCGGCTTCTATGAAAATGTAACATAATCAGAAAACTAAAATACAAATTATATGTCAGCTAAAATGAATCATGAGGAGCTTGTGGAGCTTCTGCAGGAGGGCAAAATCGGTTTCCTCCGCTTTGTTATGGACAGTGAGAATGCAGATGATTATCTGGAATGGTGCCGGTCACACGGTACGGACCCTTCGGATGAATCGGCTGAGTTCTATGTGGAACAGACGGACATCGAGCAGATGGACCGTCAGGTAATGGATGACGACAGCTATGGCATCTGGAACTGATTCTCAGGGAAACAGCGGACAGGCGGCCATAGACCGCTTCGCTGCAATGATGATTGAGCGTATGCAGCAGATGAAGGATACCGGATGGAAACAGGGATGGATTGGCGGTGCATCGGGTTATGCCGGACTTCCGCAGAATGTGGGTGGCCGCAACTATTCCGGTTCCAATTCCTTCTTCCTTCAGATGCATACTGCAGCCATGAACTACCAGCTTCCGGTATATCTGACCTTCAAACAGGCGCATAACCTGAAGGCTCATGTCCTGAAGGGTGAAAAGGCCTTCCCGGTAGTATACTGGGATATGATGATAAAGGACAGTCACGGCAAGAGGATAAGCACGGAGGAATACCGTGCAATGAGCAAGGAAGAGAAGAAGGATATGGATGTCATTCCTTTCATCAAGTCATTCCCGGTGTACAATGTGGCGCAGACAAATCTGGCCGAAGTACAGCCGGAGAGGATGCAGAAACTCATGGACAGGTTCAAGGTTCCGGAACTTCGGGATACGGAAGGTATGTACACCCATGCCGCACTCGACCGTATGGTGGAGACGCAGCAGTGGCTTTGTCCGATACGTGCCGACAAGCGTGAGAACGGTGCCTATTATTCTCCCTCAAAGGATATTGTGGTGTTGCCCATGAAGGCGCAGTTCAATATCGGTGATTCTCCGGAAGAAACCTACCGTGGTGGAATGGAGTATTATTCTACCATGCTCCATGAAATGACTCACTCTACCATGACACCGGAGCGTCTGAACAGGGAGATGGGCGGCAGGTTCGGTGACCCGAAATATGCCAAGGAGGAGCTGGTAGCGGAACTTACGGCTGCCATGATCAGCCATTCCATGGGCTTTGATTCCAGGATAACGGACAACTCGGCTGCCTATCTGGACTCGTGGATTGGTGTACTGAAACAGGAACCGAAGTTTATCGTATCGGTCATGGCTGACGTGAACAAGGCTTCGGACCTGATTCTTGACCATGTGGACAGACAGCGTCTGGCTCTCGGCGAGCAGCCTTATCTGGCAAAGAATGATCCGCTGACTCCTGTCAGTGCGGACGAGGAGATGCCTTTCAAAAATGCGGCCATTGTCAAGACCCGTTCCGGAGACTATGCCATCCGTGCGTCATACGATGGTGTGGAGCTGGGGCTGAAGAAGGTTTCCAGGGAAACGGCCAAAACATTCTTTCAACTTACGGACTGGAAGGACAAGGAGGCTTTCCTGAACATGACGGCACGGAAGACATACGAACCGGAGATTACTATGATGGGCAGGAACCGGAATGCCGGTACAGGACTTGGTATATGAAATTCTGTATAACATCTTAAATCGGAAAGCATGGGTGACTACAAGGTTAATTTCAGGGAAATGAAATCCCGTGTGGGGATTGACGATATTGCATACGCCCTGGGATACCGTCTGGACAGGAAGGCCGGTGTCGGACGTTACATCGAGCTGGTACTCGGTGAAGGCGGTAACAGGAGGGATACGCTGATTGTCAGCCATCCGAACGACAAGGCAGCACAGACGTTCTTCCGGCGTGACGGTTCCAAGGGCGATGTGGTAACACTCATCCGTGAGAATCTTTCTTCCTTTACGGTATCAGGAAAAGATGAATGGCAGAAGATAGCCAAGGTCATGGCACGTTTTGCCAACATGCCTGAACCTGAATACAGGGAGGACAGGGAGTATGTTAAATCGGCAGGAAAATCATGCGGTGTGTTTGACGCTTCCAGATATGAGGTGAAGCAGGTTGACACCGGGAAAATACCGGGACTGTTCTTCCAGCGTGGATTGTCAAAAGCAACCGTTACGGCTCTTTCGCCCTTTATTTCCCTTATAAGGGACAGAAACAACGGGAAGTTTGAGGGCTACAATATCGGATTCCCATATACTGACGGAAAGGGGAATGAAGTCAGGGGGTATGAAATCAGAGGACATGGCGGTTACAAGTCGAAAGCTGCCGGTACGGATTCATCATCTTCGGCATGGGTGGCTGTTCCTTCAGGTATCAGTCCGGACAATGTAAGAAGCGTATTCTTCTGTGAGTCTGCCTTCGATGCTATGGCCTTCTACCAGATGAACCGGATACAGATTGGGGACAGTGCGGCTCTGGTTTCACTGGGCGGCACATTCTCTGACAGGCAGATAACCGGAGTCATGGAACGCTTTCCCAATGCACGTGCCTTCGACTGTTTTGACAACGACCTGGCCGGGAGGATATACGGACTGCGCATGATGGCTCTGCTTGAAGGTATTCAGATGAAAATAAGCAGAACTGACAGCGGCATCCGGGTTGAAGCGAAGGGAAAGGTATTCGAGCCTGACATGGAGCGTCCCCTACTGGCCCAGATTGCCAGGCAGCTGAACATCCGGTACCGCATGGGACAGTGGCTTCCTCCGAAGGCTTTCAAGGACTGGAACGACTGTCTGCTGAACAGGCCGATGGAGCCGGTCATTTCACCTCATAAGGAGGAACGTGAACAGAATCTGAGCGAACAAAGGAATAAAGGACGTAAAATCTGAATGATATGGACAGAATCAAGTTAAGAATAACGGTAGTGGCTGCCCTTGCGGTTTTTCTACTGAAAGGTGCGGACACTTTTGCACAACAGACAGACCCGACGCTGACGGGTGCTGTCTTTGCACAGACTTCTACCCTGAAGAATATCTATGACAAACGCCAGAAGGCTCATGAGAAAATCATTGCTGCCGAGACTGCCGTAACGGTTGCACTCGACAGGGTACACAGTGTGGAGAACAAGATGCTGGAATATCTTTCCAATGCACAGGGTGCTATGCAGAATCTCTATCAAATTAAGCGTGCCGGGGAACTGGTGGCCACGGAGATACCTCAGAACTGCAGCCTGCTGCTCAAATCGGTAGGAAGCAATCTGAAGGGAACAGTCATTGCTGCAATCGTCTCGGACGAACTGGCTGATGCCGCAACCCAGATGGCCGCGCTTTATCCGTTCATGAAGCAGCTGGTGACTTCCGGAAGCTATGATACAGGCGGTTCTGATGGAGGCAAGGAGAAGCACAAGGTAAACCTGCTCAGTTCTTCCGAGCGGTACTACATAGCAAACGAGGTACTGACCAGACTGGAGGCTGTCAATACCGACCTCTTTATCCTGGCATGGCAGGTACGCACACTCTCATGGAACGACCTCTGGTTCTCTCTTGACCCGGAAGGATGGGCAAGCGTGATGTCCGGCAAGAACATAATAGGCGGAATCGTTGCGGACTGGAACCGTGGATTCTCATTCAATTAATTCAAACAATGTAACTTATCAGGAATATGGATTCAGAAAAGAAGATTATAGGACGCTGTCCGTTCTGTGGCGGCAACGTGGTGAAGACCTGCAAGGGGTATCGCTGCGAAAACAACACAGGTGAGCATCCTTCATGTGTGCTCAACATCAATGCCATTATCGGCAACCGGAAAATGAATGACGGGGAGATTGCTGATTTTTTAGAGAAACGCCGTATCCTTCTAGACGGCTTTTCCACCAAGGAAGGAAAGACTTTCCCGACAGTGCTGGAACTTGCTGATGACGGTGCAGTCAATATGCAGTCTGTAATCGGCAGGTGTCCGCACTGCGGCGGCGAGGTACGTGTGGGAACAAGGGCTTTCAACTGTTCCAACTACAGCAATCAGGAAGCACCGTGTTCATTCGCCATCTGGAGGAATATAGGAGGCCATCAGCTGACACTGGAAGAGGCGAAGGAACTTTGTGAGAAGAACATTACTTCATCCGAACTGGAGATGTACCGGGAGGACGGTTCCATTTACCGCAAGCGTCTCGGTCTGGCTCCGGACAAACTTCAAATCGTAAAGATATGAAACAGGGAAAGAAACTATTGATACTGCCTGCAGTGGCAGTTCTGCTCGGAATGGGAAGTGCCTGTTCCGGCAACAGCGAGAATAAGGCTCAGGATATGGCAAGAAAGGCACTGATGGCTTCGGTGGATAACCCAGAAGCTGTAAAGATTGTGGGTATCAGCAAACCGGATTCTGTATTTGGCCGTGAGTATGTTACCATGAAGGAGAAGATGGCTCTTTCTGTGGCCATGATGAAAATCAGCCGCAGGTTTATGGAGGATACGGATTTTGATAATCCGGATTCAGAATGTCACGGGATGTCCGGACAGATGAAACGTCAGATGGATGCCATGACGGCACTCCGCTCTCTGATGGTTACGGAGGAACTGAAGCCTGCTGGTGATGAAGCCAGTCAGGAACGCAAGCCGTTCAGCGGCTGGAAGGTAAAGATAGAATATGAAGCCACTGATTCTGACGGACAGCCATACCGTTCTGAATACTGGTTCATTATGGACAAGGAAGCGCAATGTGTAATCAGATCATTTGAAATTCCACTGTTATGAAGCTGAAAAGATTTTTATTACCGATTCTGGCATGGAGTGGGCTGATGCTCACTTCCTGTCATTGTGAGCATGAAGAAGATGACGGTCTTTTATCTTCCCTCCAAGTCGGCAATGTGGTTTGTTCGGACGGCAATATATTGTCCATGGACAAATTCAAGCAATCTGACAAAGAAGCTGTTGCCATAGTTTTCCATGTAAACCGTAGTGCTGAAGCTGACAATCTTGGTTATGCAGTTTACATTCATGATATTGAACCGCTGGCTTTTGCCGACAGTCTTGGGATTGACCAGGGTACTTCTGCATCATTGACTGACGAGGACGGAAATGAGAACACCTATTCTTTGTTCAATAACGATGAAGTCAAGTCACCGATGGCTATCAGGACTTTTGATTTGTGGAGTTATGGGCAATCGGCATATATTCCTTCTGTCCGGCAACTCTCTTATCTGTTCGCTGTCCGGCATCAGATTAATAAGTGTATAACCGAAGTCGGTGGAACTTCGATTAATCTGAATCCTGGTGAATGCTGGTTATGGTCTTCTACTGAAGTGGAAGGGCAAAAGGAGAATAAGGCCTGGCTTTACTCTATGCAGTCAGGAACTATTCAGGAGACACCGAAAGATCAACCTCATAAATCCAGGCCGATAATTTCTATATATACAACCAAATAAATAAAAGTCTAAATATAGTCATCTGTGAAGTTTCAGATACTATATTTAGACTTTCTTCTTAACAGACATTTATCAGTCACAATCAGGTTCAGCAGCCAACAAATGCTCACTCTCATAATCCTCATAAGGTTTTACCCTTCTGTCACTCAAAAAAATATGATTAAGCGTATACTCCAGTGATTTTAAAGTCTGTTCACGAAGTGCTGGTTTCAGTTGACATTCCCATACTGTTATGCAGTGCCATCCCATGGAAGCCAGCTCTTTTTGCTCTTTTATGTCACGCTCCTTATTTTTCTGGATTTTATTCTTCCAAAACTCAGAGTTTGTTTTGGGTAATACAAAATATTTGCATCCGTCATGGCCATGCCAAAAACAGCCGTTTACAAATATTACAGTTCTGTATTTCCGCAATACAAGATCAGGATGCCCCGGCAGACGAGGATGATTAAGCCGATAGCGAAAGCCTCGGCTGAACAAGAACTTACGGACCAGTAACTCCGGCTTGGTATTCTTACTACGAACTGCGGACATATTTTTATGTCGTTGTTCTCTAGTCAATCGGTCTGCCATAAATGATTATTTCAGTTTAATTATTTCCTTTAATTCTTCCACACTATAAGGTGGATTCCTCCTGTGAGTCATAGAATGACAATTGGAACAAAGTGGTACTAAATCTCGCTCAATATCTAAGTTATACCCTTCGCCCATTTTAGAAACAGGTGTTGTATGATGTACTTCTATAAATCCTTTTCCTATATCCCCATATACATCTTGAAAATTCATACCGCAGACAGCACAAGTATATCCTTTTTTATAAAGACATAGTTTTCGATTAATAGGGTTACGTTCGTATCTAATAGATTTAATTTCTTGAATGGTACCTTCAGTCTGAACAGCTTTTTGTAAGAACTCTTCCTCACTTATATCAGTTATAGTGAGAAGAGAGAATATTAATTCAAAGCTGTATCTTACCAATTCAACAAGAATAGACTCACATTCATTAACATTATCCGGTATAGGTATTTTAGTCATTTTAAAATCAAATGTTCTCCACGTAATTGGCCATTTATTTTCCAATAAATCAGATTTATTTACTGAATAACAAGATTTTAATCCTTTATCCACAAGCATCTGTTTATACGAAAAGAAAGTAGATTGCTTTTCTTCTGGTGCATGAGCCATTTCATTGAGAATATACCCACCGTGTTTTTGTGGGTATATTTCAATAACTAGCCTGATTTTATTGTGTATATAAACTTCTACACTGAAATACATCTGGTCTTCATTATAAGGAGAACACACATAATGTACCTCTCCATCTTTAAAGACAGGTTGTATTTCAAATGGCATTGAAAAGTAGTTCTCTAAATCTTGTTTTAGTTTAAGACACAGCTCTTCCATATTATTCTTCTATTGGGAGTTCAGGATCAGGTAAATCTGCTACAAGCCTCTTTAAAATTCTAGATACTGTATATCTCATATCTTCGTAGTTCTCGATTGATGACTGTGATACTGTCGTATTTTCAGCCTCTGCAAGTGCCCATAACAGATCATCAAGACCTTCAACAACTAAATTTTGAGCTAAATAAGGTCCATATATTTTTTTATAGAATGGATGGCTTTCATTGATATTAACAGCATGTTTTCCATCAGCAAGTGCAGGCTCCCATAATGCATTACCCTCAATGGTTTTAACTGGTATAACACGATTCTCCTGAGGATTTACATTATGAAGAATTGATATAGCTTTGGTAAACTTACCATTGCTATTAACTATTTCAGCACTTTCATCATCAATAGGAGTAATAGTTGAACCTTCTAGTTCGGGAGCTTTACTGTCAATATTTTGATTGGATGAGATGTGCGCACCTCTACCAGTATTATGAACATTTTTATTCTCCGTATCTCTGTATCTTTTTTCAGCTTCACGTCTGGGTGCTCCTAAAAATTTCATTATAAAGCTTGCCAATTCTCCTATTAGAAGAATACGGGACTTTTTAATATCGATACTAAGTAGTTCATCAAGTGTATAATCGAATGAAAAATCAACTCTCAGTAATGAATAGTGTGGTTCTTTCTTCAAAAGGCTGAACCAATCTCCACTGTGTATCAAACGATTTTCTCTATAAACATAAATTCCTTGAAAATCATTACTACCACGGGCAGATTTCTCAGCCTCTATGCTGGAATATTCTCCTTTTTTGGGAATAATATAAGCTGCAATATGGAATTTAAGCTGTGTACCATCTGGCATATCAACCGGTACATCTTCTTCCTGTAAGAGTTCTGTATTTTTCTCTTTAGTACAAAATGGATCCCATGGAGAAACTGATTGTGTATTTACTGTTATCTCAACATTTTGTGCACGGCTATCGTTTTTATCTAGATAGCGTTGAAATACCATAGACAGATGAAATCGAAGTTCTTCTAAGATTTTATTCAACCCATTTTGTGCATTCTTAAAATTCTTATAATTTTTCATCAGACGGTCTATCTTCTCCCAAACAAGAAGAGTACCAGAACTTCCTTCTGCTACCATATTCAACATATCCTCTTCATCTGAATCAATAACAGGAAATTGTAATAACCAAGAACCGTTATTTGCTATATAATCTAAATCCCACTGAACCTTCCTCAATTCTGAATCAGGTGAATTTCTGGAAATCAATGAGAATTGTTTGCAGAATGCTGTTGATGCAGTTTTCAGTCCTAATCCAAATTTACCTAAAGAATTTTTCTCTATTCGTTCTTTTGAACCGTATTTCATTGCATTCTTCAAACCGTCCAAATCCATTCCACAACCATTATCCGCAAAATAGACTTTAACTTGCATGTTTGGATCCATGTTTACTTCTATATTGATTTTTGTTGCATTTGCCGCAATTGAATTATCAACGATATCGGCAACTGCTGTATTAAAATTGTAACCAGTATCCCTTAATCCGTTTACAATTCTCTCAGGATCAGGAAGTAACTCAAAATCCTCTTCTGTTTTTTGTTGAACTGTCGTAATCATATATATGTTTTTTTAATTATTTTTTATTGAAGGTACTAATTCTAAAGCTCTAAGAATGTCTGCCTTATCTTGGCTCTTACCATCATTCCCTATAATTGCGTATGAAGCAATATCACGTTTCCTTTCAATCCTTTCATTTACAACCTCTTCTACTGTATCAGTGTAATATAATCTATAAACAAATACAGTCTTCTCTTGACCTCGTCTGTATGCACGTGCTGAGGACTGGTCTTCAAGAGAGGGATTCCACTCCAGATTATAGTGTATTACGTGATTCGCTCCTGTTATATTAAGTCCTGTTCCAGCTGCCCTCGGGTTAAGGACCAGCATTGCCGGTTCATCTAAATGATTGAATTTATCAACTATACACTGCCTGTCTTCTATTGGTGTCTCTCCATTTATAGACCATATTTTAATTCCAAACCTGACAGGTATATCCTCTTCAAATATTTCGAACATACGTTTATATGAAGTAAAAACAATTACTTTTTCTTTCCTACTTATAATTTCTTCAACAATTTCACAAAATCTTTGATACTTAACCGACACTACAGATGGATCATCTTTACAAGAACTATCCTTTACTGCATACGGGTGTGTACAATATATGCGTAGTTGTTGTAACATTCCAAGAGAAGGATTTTCTGTATCCATTCCATCCTTCAATGCTTCCAGATAATTACAATATTGTTGACACTCTATCTCCGACATTCGAAGAGGCTGTGTAGATACTATCTTCTCAGGCAAGTCTTTAGCTACATCTGAAACAAGTCTACGTACCATTAGTGCAGAGAGTATTGGCTCAATTTTCTTACCACCTTCAATGTCATCAGTAATGTTTTTCTTGAATGTATTAAGTGTGCCAAGCAAACCAGGCTGAATAAAGTCTACCAATGACCATATATCCGTTATATGATTTTCAAAAGGGGTTCCAGAAACCGCAAGGCTTCTTACTCTATTCAACTGCTTACAGGCTCTAGTTCTGGAACTGTCAGGGTTCTTTATACTTTGAGCTTCATCCAAAACAACCATTTTCCACTTAATCATATTAAGCATATGAATATCACTTATTACAGTAGTATAGGAAGTTATGATCACATCAAATTCAGAAAAATCCCGAAAATTGCTTATCCTGTAAGGCCCATAATGAACTATAACATTAAGTGACGGTGCAAACTTCTTACATTCCCTTTGCCAGTTAGTAAGAAGTGATATTGGTGCAACAACGATTATTGGGGTCATAAACTGACTTTTCAAATATAACATTTCAGTTATTACCTGCATAGTTTTCCCCAATCCCATTTCATCTCCAAGGATACATCCGTTATTTACTTCTAACATAGTCCTTATCCATGAATATCCAGATTCTTGATAAGGGAATAATGTGGCTTTAAGGTCCTTTGGTATACTTGAATCTGTAACTACTGGCTTATGTAAAACGGATTGCTCTACATGATTCTCAACAACATCTAAGTCACCAAATATACTTTGTTCAATAACGCTTAAATACTGTTTTAAATTAATACGCCCAGAAGATACTATTCCAGACTTTGTAATTATCTCCTGAATTATACTGCTTGTTTCTGTTATATAGAACCATATATTGTCACATATGCACTGATCTATAAGCAATCCATTTACAATATCTACAGTTATCTGTTTACCTTTACGAATAGCATAAACATTGAAATATATATCACCTTCGACACTGCTGGTCAACATGATTTTTGCAGCAGCTCCTATTTTAGAGAAACGAGTAGCCGGTAAATCTACTAAAGGGCTTTCACATTCTATTCCGTCTATTCTATTCATATCAGAGAAAGAATAAATCTCTGAAGCACTTAGATGGTAAATATTGTTACCATCCTTCAGCGCCAAATGGTTATCACATATAATCCAGTTTGCCTTCATAATTAACTCATAGATTGAAACCTTTCCAGACTTGCCGCACTTATAGAGATACCTTTATTGGCTTTATAAATCTCGTTTGATTCACAAAGTTTAGTATCAGTTTGAGGCTCTGTTTTATATGGTTTTACAGTTATAGTTTTCTTTTTCAAGTCAATAGTAAAATTATCTGTATTATCTACCAACAACCTTAAAGAAAGAACACAGGAATAATACCATGCTATTGTTGCCAAATATCCAGCACTTGCATTCACTACATTCATTTGATTAAGAAGCGCAGAGAAATAAAAGTCATTTCTGTCCACAGTTTTATTTCCCGCCCACCAGGAATAATCACTTACAAATTTCCAAAGATATGTTGCAACTTTATGTTTATCATCATGTACATCAGAGTAATCATCATTAAGCATTTCCAATGCTGTAGCCATAAAACTGGATTTATCTTCCATAGTTGGAGCCTCTTTTAATCTGGTCGCATATTCTTTCATTCCTTTATGATTAAGCCCAATACGCTCACAAATCTTAAAGAACAGACTCTGATAGCTTAACATCTCCGAACAAAAATCAACAAAATATGAAGCAATTACAAACCATTGGTTAGCTATATAAATTTGTTGTCCAAAAGTATTATTTACAACTGTAGTATAACTGAAATATTCTACCGTACAGTTTTTTTTATTCAACATGTTACGAAAGGTAACTTTGAATGTATCACTCAGCTTAACCTCCTGCGCTATGAACTCATCAGTAAATCTTTTCTTTGCATCTATAAGAACCTGATGTAAATCTTTCAGAATCTGTTTTGATTCAATGACTTGTTCTGTATCTATCACTTTGTTCATATGCCTATATTTTTAATAATTGTTCGACAATTTCTTTTGATAATCTTTTAATAACAGGTATTGCGACACTATTTCCAAACTGATGATATGCCTCCTTTCTTGGAACAACTATATGAAATTCCAGATTATCAGAATTATAATTTTGGTTATCTGCATTTTCCGGATATTTCCAGCCATTCCCTATAATTCGATAACCCTGTAAACGACCTGCTTCAGTTGGAGTTAGTTTTCTGGGATTTAATCCTTTATCAGATTGATCAATAAGAATTTCGCTACCATCTTTCCAATATCTTGCAGATATTGTACTGCTATATACGCTATTTTCATTAAAAAGTGAATAGCCAAATCCCTTACCGTTAGCCTTGTTCCTTTTCTTTCTCTCTTGATGACCAATCCATAACCTATCACTAATAGTATAGTAACTATCAATAGAATCTTCTGGCTCGAAAATATCTGAAACTTTGGTCTTTATTACTTTATCTCCAAGATCTTTCGATTTTTCATATATTGTACTACCATCAGGTGCTATTCCATAGGGGAATTTAAAAGTTGTAGCTTTAACAATGTCTTTATACCATGCAACAATAAACAATCTTTCTCTATTTTGAGGTACACCAAAATATTTTGCATTTAAAACATCATAGTTATATGCATACCCCAATTCATCTAATGTTGCTAAAATCGTTTTAAGTGTTTCGCCTTTCATATGAGTCTTCAATCCTTTCACATTTTCCAGGAACAACACTTTTGGTGGAATACCTGAATCAATTTTTTGCTTAACAATATTAGCTATATTAAAGAACAAAGTTCCACGAGTATCTTCAAACCCACGTCTTAAACCTGCAATAGAAAAGGGTTGACAAGGAAAGCCTCCACAACAGACATCAAATGCAGGAATACTTTCTGGTATTGCTTCTGTTATATCGTTGTTAAAAAACAGATAATTCCCATAACTATCTTTTTGGAAAAGATCAGGTTCTATATCTTTATAGTTAGCTTCATATGAAATTCGTGCATATTTATCCCATTCACTGGCAAACACACATTTTCCTCCAACGCTATGCATTGCAGTATGAAAGCCTCCAATACCAGCAAACAAATCTATAAATGTAAATTTATTTTTCTTCATCAACTTTTCTTTTTAACAAACGATTGTAAAGATTCCTTGGAAATCTGCAATACTGATTTATGTAAATGTTCAGGAATATCATCTATTACATCATTATTCTTTTTATCACTATTTACAATATACATGGACTGAGCAATTTCCAGAAATTTATTAAATTGTTTCAACCCCCATTGGTTGTAAACAGTATACTGAAGTCCGTCATTTAGTGTTATTAATTCATCTGATTCAAGAAAATATCTTGAAGACAAATCAGCATTGTCTTTCATCCATTCCTGTACAATTGATAATGGACGTATGACACCTCTTTGTTTACTTATTATGCCCGATGGGAACACTCTTTCAAGTTCATTATATGTGATACCAGGATGTTCTTTAACATATTGCTTTACTACAGCAAGAACAAACCTTTTTTTAGGATAAAACTGGCTTCCATTAAAAGAGAAACGTGTTGTATCCTTTGTACTCGCAGAATGATTTTCCATTTCTTTAGAACAAAGCTGTTTTTGCGATACAACAATTTCAAGATTCCGCATTTCTTCTTCAATCAGCACCCTGTCATATCCCTGTTGCACGAGAAAATCTGAGAATATGGATTTAAGTATATTCCTGTCCTCTGAAATACGTTTAATATCCAAACGTAATTTAGATAAAACCTCATTTTTTTCATTTAGTGAAGTTATATAGTCATGAACTAAAGACTTTTTGAAATGTTGAAACAAAAGTAATTCTGATATTTGTATTCCTTCATGATTACTTTCCTCTAATAGGATTTCTTTACTAAGGATTATATCTTGATTATTACGATAGAAAAACTTAATACAACTACCGAAGGATATGGCTGCCTCTGTCAATAATTCATCCATTGCAAAGTTTACATTATCTGTTTCATTATACTGAAATTCTCCACACTGGATAAAAACAGGAATATAATCGGATTGCACATTTCCTCCATAAGTTTTAGACAATACAATATCAACATTAGAGCCATTAGGTAAATTATAATTCTTAATCAAAGAGCCATTAGTCTTCCTCCATCCTAGGACTCTAAAACAGTTTTCTACTGCAGAAACAAATTCAGCTTTGCTGTAATTACTGTCTAATGTATTTCTTAATATCTCAACTATTTCAAACCAATTCTCATTCATATTTAAGCCCATACAATACTTTCTTAATCATCCCGTTTTAATAACCAGAATAATGTTTTAAAGATATTTTTATCTATAAAAATCATACTCTTATTATTATGATTCTTACATTATCATGGGTGATAACCATATAATAGAAAATCTATCGGGGAATCACTATTTAATCATACTTTAGGTATCTTTATATAAACAGAGTCATTGGTGGTAGACACCAATAAATCCTTAACATCGACCTCAAGTACTCTTGCAATCTCAACTAAAGTTTCTATTGATGGTTGTGAAACGTTTGTACACCATTTTGAAACAGTAGCAGGGTCTTTTTGCAAAGCTTCTGCAAGCCATTTGTTAGTTCGTTTTTTCTCCACTAAAACGACCTTAATACGATTTATATCTTTTGCCATAAGTATATAATTGTTTGTGCAAAAATAATATAAAAAGATGTATATATGTAAGATTTATAGCCATATTTTCGAGCTATATCTCCATTTCTATTGCGTTTTATGCAATAGAATAAAGTGGTTGTCAGATTTGAGTGACTCTTGCTGCACTGAATAGCTTTACAGTATTTTAGGCATATGACATTAACAACTTATATTACACTTAGAAATGGTCTGAAAAACGGAGACAAACAGTCCGCTCCGTTGATACAGGCTAGAGCTTACACTTCCGAAACGGCCAATTTCCTTGAAGACTTACCTTTAAATACAGGCAAGCTGTTCCGACTGTTCGTATTTCATGCGATGCCGGAACAAATTGCCTTACGCTACGGAAACTAATCGGCTGACTTGCTTCGTATCCCGATACCAGGCAAGTTTCAGCCGACAGGTTCATACAATCATGCAGATAAATCAGGACAGTTGCCAAAGACAGAGCCTTTAAGGTTACGCTGCTCTTCACTTTAACGGCTCTGACATTGGCAACTGGTTACCGGTGGCTCGTCTGAAAACGAAAACAAGCAGACCGTTCCGATGATGCAGGCTAAAGCTTGCAATGCCAGAACGTCCTATATCCCTGAATACTCGTCTTAAAATACAGGCAAGCTGTTCCGACTGTTCGTATTTCATGCGATGCCGGAACAACTTGCCTTATACTACGGAAACTAACCGGCTGACTTGCTTCGTATCTACAATACCAGGCAAGTTTCAGCCGACAGGTTCATCCCATCATGCAGATAAATCAGGGCAGTTGCCAAAGACAGAGCCTTTAAGGTTGCGCTACTCTTCACTTCAAAGGCTCTGACATTGGCAACTGGTTACCGGTGGTTTGTCTGAAAACGGATACTATGCTCTTCAGAAATCTTTGAATACTGAATATCAGAAAATCATTGGTGCGTCATAGCCGGAGCCGTTTCTTATGTGCAAAGGTACTGCGGACTGGAGAAACGCCAAGTGACGCTTGCGCTTTCAGTCGGAGGACTTGACGGCAGCCTTCCGCAAATTTTCTCATGCCTCAAAAATTTGGGTATTCCGTCTGCATTCTCTGACTTCACACTTGTCTTTTTCTCCCTTTGGTCCGCAGTCACAAATGCACATAAAACGGTTTATCCCGGCCATGAAGCTCAATTAGCTTTACTGGAGGGAAAAGAACTGGAACTTCAAAATCAAGTGTTATGCGAACAAAAAGAATGAGTATCAAACAATCTTTTAATTTTTAACTGATATGTGCAGATTGATGACAACACAACTGGCGGAAGCTCTGGAGGGTTATCCGCTCTACTCCCAGGACGGCAAGGGAAAAGAGGCTGTTTGCCGTGCGGTTTTTACCCTTGGTTCTGTAAGGTGGTTTATCCTTGAAGGAAACAGGGAGGATGAAGATGTGATTCTATTCGGTATCGTAGTCGGACTCTTGGAGGATGAATACGGATATATTTCCCTCAATGAGCTTTCGGATGTGGAGCTTGACCTGAGTGCTCAGGGGTTTGGCAAGCTTCAGGTAAGACAGCAGCAGAACTTTAAGCCGGTTCCGCTGAAACAGATTCAGGACAGCAGGCTTCAGGAATTTATTGCAAGGTTTGAATAGGCTGTATGAAAACAGAAGTGGCCGGTCCTATCCGTCACGGACAAGACCGGCTGCTTATTATAGCAGGTAAATGAAAACAAAACTATAATTGTATGGTAAATGGAAAATTGTCGTAATATTTTTAATATCTCTGCTCGGCATGGGTGGAGCGTTTCTATGGAAAACATGGATGGAATCCGGTTTCTCAATTTCAAACGGAAGACTTCGAGCGGTGTGCCGTTCTGCTTTACAATTGAAGCCGGTGACGGTACAGCCGGCTGCATAGCAAAAGAAATATTCTCTTTCGTCAGTGCCGCTGTTCCTGAACAATGTGCAAGGAAATGGATGATTCAGTCAGGAGCGATGGAAGCGTCGGAGTTCCTTCAGGCCGTGGCTGACATGGAGGATGTCAGGCTAAAGGCAAAGCTGTTGGCTCTTGAACTTGCAGCTATGAATGTCAGATATAATGTCCTGGATACCATTCCATGGGACAGACTGAACTAACGGTGTTTCTTACGCTTGCGGCCACGTTTGGGCAGACCGGTTTCCTTGTAGGCTATCAGGTCAGTTCCTCTGAACACCCTTTTTGCCTTGTCAGGTATCTTCAGGAAAGCCAGCGGCTTTTCCAGGTAACGGATATAGGCATAGATGGTGCAGCGGTGAACACCCAGGTAACGTGCTGCCTCCTTTACTGAATATGTCTTTTCCGGAACAACTTTCATTATTTCTCATGCTGGTTAATCTTTTCTTTTATTGGATGCCGTAAAGGTAAACAGTTGATTATTAGCTATCAATACGTCAAATATGGGATTATTTCGGAGATTGTGGGAATACGATGGATTATGTGTTACCATCATATTCAATACGGCTGGACTAAGGCGGTTGATGGTAAATCTGTTTTTACGGAAATAAGGAAGGCATATATTTGATGGTTGACAGCGTTGACAGCAAATCCAATGAAAATCCGGCATAAAGTCTGTTTGGGAAGTTTCTGTAATACAGTATGTTATATTCTTTCTTATTTTACTTATAAAGAATAGGGTATTATAATGTGTCAACGTTTGGCTATGGATTTTTAGCTGACTGAAAATTATGGCTACACTTGTCAACGTTTGTCAACGCATGATTTCTATATGAAGTATCTGATACACTGGCAGATACTCTCTGTCAACACTGTCACCCCTGAAACGGGTGCATTTTATTATCTGAAAATATCTGATGCGAAAGGGATACAGGTTATCCTAATGTACCATTACATCCACAGGTTTGTTCAGCATGCCTCTGCAGATATTTTTTTGCAAAGGTATCTCCGGCATTGCAAACGTCAAACACAGGGCTGAAAATCTTCCTCAAACGAGGTTGAGCGTATTTTCAGCTTCCCTTGAAGTTTGCCTTATTGAATGCCTGCGCTTCTGAGAACTGCAAAAAATATCCTTCGGGCAAGCTGAAAAACTTGCTGACAGAAGGGAAAAAAATCAGAGCGTATGGTACAGATGGACGAAAGCATCAGAAAGCAGTTGGAAAAGCCGCAGACATGGTTCTGCAAGTATTTCCCCAAACGTATTCAGAATGTGGGCGAGAAGGAAATCGCTGACAGACAGTTGGTTTATAACTTCAAGGATGGAAGGTCTCATGAAGAGGTGGCACAGATGACGGCAGCAAGAATGATTGAGGAACACGGCAGCAGATGCTCACAGTTGGTATTCATTCCGGTTCCGGCATCATCGGTAAGAAAGAATGAAATCCGGTACATGGACTTCTGCAGAAGGGTATGTGAACTCACAGGAGCTATAAACGGATATGACCATGTAAGGGTATGCGGAGAAAGACTTGCTATTCATGAAAACCGTAAGGCTGAAAAGGAAATCAGAAAGGTGAGCATCATCGAGTTTGATGAAGAGTGGTTCAGAGGTAAGGCAGTCATAATCTTCGATGATGTAATAACACGCGGAATCAGTTTCGGTATATATGCGAATCAGTTGGAGAGTTTCGGAGCGAATGTCATTGAAGGCATCTTCCTTGCAAGAACCCATTATAAAGTATAGAACTATGAACGGAATATTATCAGAAAAATCAAAGTCACTGGCTTTCACGGGACACAGAACTGTTCCCGTAGAAAGGCAGGATGAAATAAGGGCCCGGCTTGTTGAAGCCGTGTCCGTCGCCTGCAAATCGGGTATAACCTGCTTCTATTCAGGCATGGCCATGGGATTCGACCTGATGGCTGCTGAGACTATATTGTCACTGAAGGGAAGGTATCCAAATATACGGCTCATTGCCGTTGTTCCTTTCAGAAGACAGAGTTACCGGTGGCCTTCCATGGAAAATGAACGTTATCAGAATATAATTTCCAGGGCCGACCGGGTTATTGTATTGAGTGAACACTATTTCAAAGGATGCCTTCTAAGACGCAATGACTTCATGCTGGAGCATTCATGTGGCGTGATTGCCTATTATGACGGCAAGCCTTATGGAGGAACATTCTATACCTGCAAGGAGGCAAGGAAAAGATGTATGGATATAATCAATCTGTACTGAAAACCTGCCCGGATTATACTGAAAATATTGTACAAAACAGATATGCAATTTTCTTGCATATCTCATTTATAATGCTTATATTTAGATAGTTAAACAAGTTATAAGAGGTAGTTTTATGAACAATATCTACAACCGCTACATTTGGCTGCTGCATACGGTCTATCAGGAAAGAAAGGTCACTTTTGAAAGGCTTTGTGATATTTGGAAGCACCATTTCCTGTACAATGGAAAGCCGTTGAGTCTGCGCACATTCCATCATCACCGGAAAATGATTGAGGAAAATTTTGATATAGTCATTGCATGTAACAGAAAGGACTATACATACTACATCCAGAATCTGGATGAAATACTCGGTGACAGTTGCCGCAACTGGCTCTTCAACATCCGTATCATCGATGTGGCCCTGAAAAGCAGTCCGTGTCTGTTCCATCGTGTCGTACTGCCTGACATGTCTGGCGGTATTGAATACCTTCCTGATATATCTGAGTGTATCAGCGATGGACATGAGCTGTACATATTCTACACCAATGACAAGGGCAATGAAGTGGAAGGCCGTTTCCAACCGGAAGGTTTGAAGCTGTTTAATAATCGCTGGTATCTGCTTGGGTATAGGAACGGATCAGAGTTCTGTGCTGTTCCTCTTGATACACTGACAAGAATTTATCTCAGCGGAAACAGGTTTCAGACTGACTGCAGATTTTCGCTTGCCAATCGTCTTTCGGACTCCATTGGCGTTGTGGCTCCGACCGGACAGCAGCCGGAAGAGGTTACACTACGGGCTTATGGTCCATTTGCCGATTATCTGAGAAAGCATCCTTTCCACCATTCTCAGGTGGAAAGGAATGATATGGGGACTTTCACTTCATTTGATTACACACTTCTTGTGACTGACGAACTGGTAGATGAAATCCTGGCTCTTGGTGATAAGGTGGAGATTACTTTTCCGGAAAAGTTGAGAATTAAACTGCTTCAGAAGATTGGGCGTATCAGAAACAGGTATGCAACATAGAAATCTGCAATGGTGAAATATTACTTTTGAGTAGTATACATTCGCTCAATCATTGCTTCAAGCTCAGGACTCAATGGACGTTCTGTGTCCATACACTCCTTCTCACCGGCAACCAGGTCACCATATATATTCCTGTAACGTTCAGCCTCACTGCCATCACAGCAAAGCATAGCCGTCTCAAACTCCTTAATCATTTTCTTACGCTGGCTCTCTGGATATTCCTTAGTCTTACCATAACAGGTAATAGTAAATGTTCTTGCCATAATCATAGGATTTATTTGTTATACCTTTGTTTATAATCTTTTTTGCTATACTAATATACGAAAATATTCTGATAATCAGAAATTTAATAACAAAAATCGCAAGAAATTAATTATGAATTTCAGCTTTACAATATTACTGTTTATCCGAAATTCCTGCTATAGTTGAGATTTAACATGCTTTCCAAAACTTACATCTTCCCATTCACCGCCATGAGAATCTTATAAAATTTATATGCCAACAAAAGAGAGAAAATCTATCTTTTATTGGCATAATATTATATATTGCATTTGTTCTCCAAGTCCAAACAGAACAAATCAAGACTCCGGCTTTTTTGACGGCATGTCTTAAGCCCTTTTCTCATATCTTTTGATATATTATCATAGTCCAGATTCTTTTTGTCAGTGTTGATGTATCTGGTTCTTTTTTTACCGTCAATCCTGCTGATCAGATAATGTAGACGTTCCTTTGGATTTGCGTATTGTGCTGTTTCCTTGCAGGAATTGTCAAATAGAGGTATAAGCCATGCATCTGTCTCTTCAATGGCTATTGCATATGCAACCTTGTCTCGATAAGTCTCCGGAACAATATTCGAGATTTTATATTCTACTGCTTTATACAGATAATCACAATATTCTTTCCAATCTGTATCTTTTGTACGTAATGGTTCATTTATATCATACCCAGCTTCACCTCGTTCTGCAGTATCTATCTGAACAACAAGCAAAGCATCATCTGCCAATACATCAAAAAAAGACTGGAGCAAGCTAATGTCCTCACATGATTTCAAAACCAGATTCCAGTTACTGAAATTCATTTCATTCAAATCAGTCTCGTCAAACTGTTCACTGGGACGCAATTGAACGACATCACTACCATCAATACCCTTCAAAGCTTTCAGAACTGCCTTTATTACAGCTATGTCAGCTTTTCCTTCTGCTATAATACCCAATCTCATATCATCAGAAATTATAAGGTACACCGCCAATAAGTCCCTTCATCCACATTTCTGAAAGCATCATGCGCTGTTCACCTGTCTGTTCTTTTGTCTGGATACGTTTAGCCTGCGTTTTTCCCTCATCGTTACGGGTCACAACGTATAATCGCTGACTGCCGTCATTAAGATTCAAGCCATCCAATATGGCCGGATTATGCGTTGTTATAAGTACCTGCTTACCATTCTTGACAGCCAATTCACAGATTTTCTTCATGAGAAACCTGCACAAACGGGGATTCAACCCATTTTCAATGTTGTCAATGGCAAAGAAGTCCGGGGTCTTCCTGCTGATAAAGAGTGTAAGATAAAACAATAATTCCAACGCACCTTCATTGGCATTCTCCGCAGAAAACAGATTGTTCTTTTTCTGCATAAACTTATCCCTGAAATAGAGATTGGATTTACTTCTTCCCAATTTATATCCCTGCATCTTGTATATTTCTTCATTGTCAAAGAATATATCTTCAATCCAGGATATATAGTCTTTAGCAGATTCTTTTATCTGCATGATTTCTTCTTTGGGTATGTTGTTAAGAAGCACATCAAGGCCTTCTCCATTCAAACCAAGAGGATATTGCAAGCTGTCTGAAGTCAATCCACGAAGTGCGTTGATAGACAGTGAATAAATAAGATACTTGGACAAATATTCCTTTAACTTATCTGTTTTTTTTACAGCTTCCTTAATATTTCCACGCCTGGCTCCAGTTGACCAAGGAGCATTCCAAGTAGAATAAATATCCTCTGGAGTTAAATTGGTAACTGCATATTTTATACGTTCTCCTTCAGTTCCAGATATATTTACATTAATGGTGTTGTTGGATGGCTGGCCATAAAATGAACTTATCATTAAGTCCGGTTTTGCTATTCTGATACCTTTCTGTATCATGGAGTTTACCTCTATTTGGGCAGAACGCTCAGCTGCAACCATTGCTATAGCTTCAAGAATATTTGATTTACCGGAACCGTTAGCACCAATAAAAACGTTGACATTACCTAAAGATAATGTCATATCTGTTATTGACTTGAAATTTTTTACAGTTATAGTTTCTATCATATTATCTGTTTTACAAAAAACACCTAATTCCATATCAGGTCGTACATATAAATACAAAGATACGGAAATTTCACTATAATAATGAATTAAAAAGCATATTTTTAGACACATAACATAACTTGTTAATCAGTATATTAATATAATAGCTCTCTTGATACAACATAATAATCAGCCAAAATGTAATTCCTCCTGTTTGACTGGATGTTGTTGCTCAACAGGTATTTCCTCCTGGTTTTCTGCTACAACCTCAGTTTCAAGATCCAGTCCGAAAGTCTCTTTCAGCTGGAGATAATCAAAGCACAATGCCTTTGGTCGGTTTACCTTTACCTTCTTAACCTGCTCTCCATTTACAATGTCGATGGTATAGTCTGGAAGTCCGCTGGGCAGAAGTATGGTGAATCTGTCCTGCTTCAGCCCAAGGTATGAAGCATGGGATTTCAGGTAGGACATGATGGTGGACCAGTTCGAGCGGTTGGAGGTGGAACCTGCATTCCTGCTGTTGAACAGTGATGCCACGGCTGCCGTATTCAGATAGAGAATAGGACGTGCTTCCTTGAACTCTATGTCTTCCTTTACGGACAACGGACGGAAGGATTTCATATACCTTATACGGTAATGTGCCTTCTCGATACATTTCCCTGAAGTCTGGAATCCCTGAAGCATACTCCAGAAGTCCGCTATTTCCGAACTTTCCTGAGCCAGCTCATTCTGATTGCGTATTCCCCTGACTGCCGTATCAAACAATTCTGCATAGCTGAAAGGCACGTCAATTACTGTCTCCAGCGTTCTGAAGGTGGCCAATGGAATAACCCAGTTTCCGAATATACGGTCATGGATGGTTTCATTCTCCAGTTTCGCAGCCAGTTCACGCTTGGTAATGGAATATATTTCCGGAAAGTTCTTCTCAAACAGTTCCCGGTATCCCAGTATCTCCAGGGTGAGGTGGGTAAGTCCCATGTTGCAGACTGATACAAGGTCTTCATAGGCTCTTTTCTCATTCTGGTTGAATGATGTCTTTGAAAAGGCAAGGAAGATGACACGGGTATAGAGTGCCATATCCTGTGTCGGCTTGTCCTGGCCGCAAAGGGCTACACCTGTTGTGACAATGGTCTGTGCTGCCATCCCGTCTGTATTCGTATTCTTCTTGGTCTGGCCGCCACCGCCCCAGAGCCCTTTCAGATAGGCTATCTTGCGTATGTCGAGGTCGTTCTTGTATTCATCAAGCACGGCAAGAGTATTGACGGCCTGTGACACACGGTCGTTCATGGCCGGTACAGAGGTTACTCCAAGGTTTGGCGGATCTACTCCGTGCAGAAAAAAGGACTGGAGGGAAGTGGCCAGGGTTGTCTTACCGGTTCCTTTCTCACCGAAAAGGTTCAGGATGGGAAAGTGGCGGGTACGTCTGAATATGATGTCACGGAAGAGGGTGGCAAGCAGGTAACAGAAGGCTACGCTTGCATTCTCACCGAATACTTCCATCAGTCTTTTTACGTAATCGTACAGTTTTATCCCGTTACGGTTCTCATGTACCATGAGTCTTTCAAACTGGAATATCTCCGGATTGTTGAGATAGATTTTTGAAGTGGCCGGTATATAGAAGGCCTTGCCGTTGATTCCACGGACAATACCCAAATCATCAACGGCATTGAATGTGCCTACAAAAAATATTCCGTTACCGAAAGCGAAGAATCCTTCAGCCGCATTCCAACCGAGCTTTCTGATACGTTCTGCCGTATCGGTCTTTGAGTACAGGTATTCCTTTACACGGTTGAGCTTGTCTATCTTGGCCAGCCATACATAATTGCCCAGTGAGCCGACCTTCTGCTGAAAGTTGCTCAGTGAGCAGAGTTCTGACTCTTTCAGCTCTATGACCCTGCATACATTGTACATATTTCTCATACGGAAGATTCTGGTTCCGTTTATCTCATCCTCGATATGGAACAGTGGTTCCATGATGAAGTTGGAGATTCTTGACGGTTCATCATCATCTTCACCGATGGAGTAGTAACAGTTTTCCCTGACGAACAGACCGAACTGGCGCAGCAGTTCAGCTTCACGCTGCATCTCGTTCATGGCCGCAGGTTTGTCGTTCCTTCTCCTGGCTTCACCACGTGCCTGGGTAACGGCATCACGCCATAGTTTTACCTTCCCGTGCAGTCTGGAAAGCTGTTCTATGCACTGGTCGTACACCAGCTGGTCTTTTATATAGCGCAGCAGGTCTGCTATTTCCGCAACACATTTTCTTTCCTCTACCATAGAACCGGCCACCAGAAAACGTTTCTGTGCCAGCCAGATGATAAAATGCTTTTCCGGAAGTGAGGTATAATCCTCCCTGCTGCGGATATAGCTGTCGGCATCATTCTTGGCATATTGTACTTCTCCTTCTGCCTCGGATGGTATTTCTGCAAAAGGAAGTTCCCTGACTGTTACATGGAATCCTTTTCTTATGGCTGCAGCCCCGTTGGTCATCACCGCCTCAAATCCAGGCCCGTATGGCTTGCCTTCCGCAATATCTGAATCTGGAATGAAACAGAGTGAGGATACATACTTCTTCAGCTGCTCGAACTGGTTGTCACTCCAGGCTGTTCCAAGTGACGCTACTGTATTGTCGTATCCAATCGACTGCATTCTCAGGACATCAGGAGCACCTTCTACAATGATATAATAGTCGGCATCACGCAGTCTGGCGGCACGGTCAATACCGAATACTGTTTCTCCCTTGGAGTAAATTATGCTTGTTGCCGAGTTGATATACTTGGGAACTTTCCTGTTGTCTCCGATGTATCTGGCCGTATAGGCAATGATGCGTCCCCATCTGTTTCTCACGGGAATCATGATACGCTGTCGGAACATGGCGTATGTGTTGCCGTCCTCACCACGCTTGAACATGCCGAGTTCATACAGCAGTTCTTCGTTCAAAGCCTTGCTTTTACAGAAATCCATAAAGGCCTGACCATCTTTCGGTGCATAGCCTATTCCGGCAAAGGCACAGAACTCCTCATGCCACCGGCTGTATGCGTATGCCCTGGCATCAAGGCTCTCTTCCTTGTCTGTTGCTCTGAGGCATTGAAGGAAGAAGCTCTGGACTGTATCGAGAACTGTCAGAAGTGATTCCCGGTGCCTGGCTTCAGCCATCTGTTCCTCACTGCGCTCTTCACTGATATATTCTACCGGAATATTATGGTTCCTGGCAATAAATTCCACGGCGGAACTGAAGGAAAGGTTTTCCTTTTCCATTGTAAACGTAATGGAATCACCACCACGGTTACAGCTGAAGCAGTGGAAGAGATTCTTGCTGGGAGTGACAGCAAAGGAACCGGTCTTCTCAGTATGGAAAGGACAAAGTCCCATCAGGGTTGAGCCTTTTCTGGACAGTCTGACATAAGGACTGAGTACGTCTTCTATGGCAAGTTCCCTTACTTTCCGTATGGTTGTTTCGCTTATCATAACGTACTGAGCAGGTTCCAACAATCGATTATTGACTGGCCGGAGTATTTCGGACGGCTGACATTATTAGGATTGAGCGGTTGGATATATCCGTTATCTCTGTATTTTTTGAGTGTCTTGTTGCTGATACCGAGTTCAGCACAGGTGCGCTTGACTGAATAGACACCGTTTGGATCGCACGCTGGTCTGATTTCTTTCATTATTATAAAAATCATTATGAATGTGCGATACAAAAGACCTGTCAGGCTTTATTTTTAAGTAGTAAAACTATAAGCTGGTGAACAAAGGTTACTGACGCACATTCCTGTACCTACTATAATTGCTTTCTTTATATTTCATAGAGTATCACGGCTAAATTAAACATATATAGTTTATAACTATTAAAATATTAGCCATAATATGTTTGTCATTTATCTTTTTTGACTGGTCTTTCTGCCTGTTTCGGCTGACTTTCATCAAAATAGTCCTGGGTGGTACGCTGCAGAAGCCTGAGGTCTGCCGTGCGGTATTCCACCTTACCCGGTCTTTTATAGGAAACCACCTTTCCCTGACGTTTCCACCTTTCTACATTCCTGCGACCAAACAGCTCGTATGCCTTCCTCTGGCTGATGAATTCAGGATCATCCTTGTCGGCTTTCAATTGCCTGACAATTCTGGAGGATAGGTCATTCAGAAATGTTTCGTATGGTATAAGATGATCCAGAAACTGTAATATCTTCATATAAACCTGATTTGGTTTCTATACTGTTCGTTTGACCGTAATGGTATGTTTTTCCCTGTCAGTCCTGGTCTTGAACTGGCGGTTGTAGATGGCACCAAGCTCTGAGGCCTGTGTACGGACGCTTTTCAAACGTGAGATGGGGAATGAAACGGATTCACCTACTTCAAGGGCAACAAGTGCCGGACGGATTTTTTCTAAGTTTTCAGACATAATTGTTGGATGTTTAATATTTAATGTTTAACTTTGTATTCATCAAATGAATAGGTTACACTACAAAGTAACATAAAATGGTTTATATAACCAAATATTTGTTTGATGATTTATTGTTTAAGATATATTTATTGAAGGAATCGCATGGATAATGACATAAAACACGTGCATGTAGGTCAGGCTATCGACAAAAGACGCAACGAGCTTGGATTGAGCAAATCTGAGCTGGGACGTAAAATAGGTGTACCGCAGCAGCACATAAACCGCATACTGGAAAGGGAGACAATGGAAACGAGCAGGCTTATTAAAGTCAGCGAAGCATTGGACTTCAATTTCTTTTCCCTTTTCTGTCCGAGACAGCATCATATATCGGCACACCTTGCAGCCGTTTCATTGGATGGAAATGCAAACAACCTGATAGGTGATGCAGAACTGGCCGTGCAGTTGTCCAGCGAAAAGAAAGAAGCAGAAAACCTGAGGGAAACAATCAAGCTTCTGAAGGAACAGATAGAAAGTCTGAACTCACAGATTTTACGTCTTGATTCAAACCTGAAGGATAAGGATATAATTATTGAACTATTAAAAGAAAGGAGAAAGGAATAAGACATTAATTATTTCATCTGTAGTACCCATACAGATAACTCAATGATTAAAACCATTTTGCAGCTTACCTTTTTCAAGTAATCCATAAAAAGGAAGAGTCCTGAAACTTACAAACTACTTACAAAACAAAGGGAAGCTACTGATATTCAGATATGAATTAAAGAGGCTCAAGCTGCGATAGAGGAATAAGACTACTTTTTATGTACTATTGCCAGGAATGATAATCACAAACTTACAAATCACTTGCTAAAGTTGCATAAGATTCTGATTTTCAATTCTATCTGAAAGTGGCGCAGGCTGCAATAGAGGAATAATCCCCGAAATAATTGAATCTTAATAACAGGCTGTAACTCTCTGCTTTTGCGGTAGTTACAGCCTGTCTTGCGCTTGGGCAGTTCGTACACTTGACCGCAAAAAATGAGCCGAATGCACGTATTTGCTTACTCTATGCTTACACCAAAATACCCGTTGCTTACACCTGCTTACACCAACTAAAAAAGGCTATGGCAGCTATAAAAATTAAAGGCTTATGACTACACTAAAAGCAATGGTACGGAAGCCAAGAACTGATGGCTTGTACTCTGTGTACATTAGAGTCGTACACAATCGGAAACCGGGTTATATCAAAACCCCGAAAATTGTTGATGCACATCACATCTCTAACGATGGTGAACCAACAGACCCCGTCGTTAATGAATATTGTGCAATGCTCATCCGGAAATACAGTGACCGGCTAAACAGAACAAACACTTCACTTTGGAGTGTAAAAGAAGTCATAGACTATTTGCTTGAGACAGATGAAGAAATCTGTTTCAGTAATTATGCAAAATTGCACATTAAGCAAATGCTTGTCGAGAACCGTGAGCGGACTGCCAAAAATTACAAACTTGCTGTAGCTCATCTTGAACGTTATATAGGAACAACACAAATAATGTTTAGTCAGTTAACAGCTAATGTGTTGAAAAAATGGATAGAAAGTCTATCCAATACAAATCGAGCTAAAGAAATGTATCCCACATGTATCAGGCAGATATTTAAAGCGGCCATCACAGATTTAAACGATGATGAAAAAGGGATTGAAAAAATAAAATTCAATCCTTGGTTAAAAATCACCATCCCAAAATCTGATAGTACGGTTCAAAGAGCTATCAGTGCAGAGGCATGCCGGGAGTTTTTCAATCGTCCCCTACCTGAAACCAAAATGATTTCCTCTCTTCCGGAACTGGGCAGAGACGTGGCACTCCTGTCCTTGTGTCTGGGTGGAATAAACACCGTAGATATATTTGAGCTTAAAAAAGAAAACTATAAGGATGGAGTTATCGGTTATAAAAGAGCTAAGACAAAGCACAGCCGGAAAGACGAAGCCTATATTGAAATGCGTGTGGAACCGTTCATTCAGCCTACATTTGACAAATATCTTTCAGACGAGAATGACGAATATCTTTTCAAGTTCCATAAGCGTTACAGCAACCCGGACAGTTTCAATGCCAACGTAAATATTGGAATCAGAAAAATATGTGCCGATATGGGAATGAAAAAGGAGGATTACTACTGTTATTATACTTTCCGTCATACATGGGCTACAATTGCCCAAAATGACTGTGATGCCAATCTGTATGAGGTTGCTTTCGGTATGAACCATAGTCATGGACTGAATATAACAAGAGGCTATGTCAAGATAGACTTCACTCCTGCCTGGGAACTCAATGCCAAAGTGATTGACTTCATTTTCTTCAGCAGCAAGAAGAGCAAGCAAGGCAAGGCACGTGACTTCGAAACACCGGCAGACAAGATGTTCCGTATCACCAAAAAGATGATGATCTATGGCCGTGCATATTTCAAAGGTGACGTTATCGGTGAAATAACAGATATTGGTTTCAGTAATGTGGACCAAGTTATTGACAGACTGGTTGAACAGTTACCCAAGGATATCCCTACCGGATGCATGGTTCAATTCCGTCTTATGAACTGTGATTCCAAGAAAGAAGTTGTTTATGAAAGAAGTAAAGGGAAAGGATTCATGTAATAGGAAAATCTGAACAAGCCATTAACGCTAAAAGAGGATTCTACTTATCTTTATAAGAACCGCACCATTTCTTATATTGGTGCGGTTCTTTCTATTTGTCCGGTTGATTCCAGGGCATGACCTCACGGCCTATAAGTATGGCAAAGACAAGTACGATAAGCTTCCATGTCAATATGAAAGCCTTCTTTACCAACCAGACTGTCAGACGTATGGCAATCCTAAAAAGCCAAAATACCAGTTTCAGGAGCAGCATACCGATAATAAGTACCGGCAGCAGATATATAATCAACAGCAGTTCAAACATAATGTGTAATATTTATGAGTATAAGAGTTTATTAATTATATAAATATACTAAAAATCAAAGAGATACAGAAATTTGCACAACACTATTTTTTTGTTATTCGAGTAGTTTTTTTTACTGATTATCAGTGTTGTATCACCATGATATTAAGGTATCTCCAGACTCTGAATACAAGGTTATTATGTTTGAATATTTTTTGTAATATAGCTCAGATAAAATAAGATTTCCCGATAGCCATTTCATCAGTTGAATTAGCAACAAGATTTTATTTTCCCTTTTATTGGGATTCCAATAACTTAGATAATCAAGTTACTTTTACCATGCTATCATGGTTTCGGGACTACATATTATATTGGATATAGGTTTTATGAGAATAATTGCCATTCATCCTGTATAACTATATCTTGTGTGTTTTTGAAACTTTGGTTTATCCAACCATAGATAACGGAACTTTGTTTACTGATTACTGCGATTTGTATGGTTCTATGATTGAATAATGCTTGTAGCATCTATTTCAGAACATACTGATATTGGCTTGATAAGTTCTAGGACTCTATACAACAATATTCTGCTATATGGATATTCCAGGACAACCGGATGCTACAGCACATGGTAAGCAAGAATATGCCTCCAAAGAATTGTGTTGTAGATTTCGGTTTGCAACGGCTTTCTCCGGTAAATTTGGGTGTAATAATCATTCCCGGAAAGCTTCGTTCTGACGTGCAGAGTTTTCCAAGCAAGTTGTACTTTTGTGGCCACAAAACTCCGTTTCGTACTCACAAAAGTAACTTGCCGAATGCTGGCGCATCGGAGCGGCTGGCCGCTGTTTCGCATGGCGAAAGATGGTCCGGGAAACCTAACCACCAATGTATCCAAGTATGAAGAATCAGAGAACCAAGTACATCAAGGTAAGGATGACACCGGAGGAAGTGCAACAGTTTAAGGAGAAATCTGCCTCCTATTCATCCGTGAGCCATTATATACGCTCGGCACTGGCAGAGTATTCAAATATCGGAACCAAAAGGCAGCTCGAACTGATGAATGATCTCGGTCTGTTTTACCGGAAATATCAGAATGAACTTTCCTGGGCTGGAGGAAACCTTAATCAGTCAGTTAAACGTACCAATGAACTTGCGGTAGCCGGGTTACTCGCACCCAGCTATATTCAGGAAGTTCTGTTACCGGTTATTATTGAAACTCAGGAAACATTGAACCGAATAAAGAAAGACCTTGATTCTCTGACACAGAAAGCTGTCAGAATCTGAATTGCAGACTACACGATATTCAATCATTTCAGATATTATTATTGCGTAACCGTAGATTAATGAGTTTGAAGTATTTCGGTTACTCAGTAGCTTAAACCATAATAATTAGGATTCGATATGATAGCAACCATATTACCGGGAAGCACGAACTTTCATGCTGTCGGTTACAATGAACATAAAGTCTCGAAAGGTGTTGCACGGCTTATCGAGATTCAGAATTTCGGTTCACTCGGAACATTTCACAAACCTACCCCGAGTGAGCTGATCGGTTATCTCCAGAAGTACAGTTCACAGAACAGCAGAATCAGAAAACCACAGTTTCATGTGGCCATATCATGCAAGGGACACGAAATGTCGGAAGATGAGTTGCTGGATTTTGCACACCAGTATCTCAAGGAAATGGGATACGGAGAATCCGGTCAGCCGTTGCTTGTTTACTCCCATTATGACACGGAGAATACCCATCTTCATATTATCACTTCGAGAGTGGCACCTGATGGAAGAAAGATTCAGCACAGCCATGAGCGCAGACGCTCCCAGGAAGTCATTGACCGTATTCTTGGGAATGACAGGAAAAAGAAAACGGAAGATGATATTGATGCTGCCAAACAATATACATTCTCTTCTTTTGCCCAGTTCAAGGCAATAATGGTTTCCATGGGATATGAGGTCTATCAGAAAGATGGGAATGTATTCGTCAAGCATGGTGGAAAGGTTCAGAAGGAAATTCCTTTTACTGAAATAGAAAGTCTTTTCAAGAGCGGTTATCGGGAAAGGACACGTTGCCGTCAGCTCAGAAGTATATTAAAGAAGTACCGTGATGTAAGTTCCAACAAGGAGGAACTGCAGAAGGAACTGAAAACGAAGTTCGGTATTGACATTGTGTTCTTCGGCAAGAAGGATGCTCCATACGGATATATGCTCGTTGATCATGCAAACAAGACCGTCATTCATGGTGCAAGAGTACTGGCTGTAGAGGAGCTTCTGGACTTTACTACTTCTGAAGAACGGTTCAATCGGATTGAGGATTATATTGACAGATTACTGACACTTAACCCGAAGATTACCCAAGGTGAAATATACAGTAAAATCAGGAAGCAGCGTGCCTATATCAAGAAAGGCATCATCTACTTTGATGGCCAAAGCCGTCCATTGAAACCTTTTATGGCAGAAGCTATTGACCGTAACAATCGTATAGCCATGGTTGAAATGTTCAGTCCGGCTAATGAAGCTGAACGTAATCTGCTCTGCAAAATCTTCAAAGTATCCCGCACTGATTTAGTGGATATATCTCCGGAAAGAACAAACTACTACACTGATGCTGTAAACCGTCTGCGTGAAATATTAAATGATGAAACAGTAATCCCTATCAGAAGCCGACTGCATGAAGAAGGCTTTAGCATCCGTCAGGAAAAAGATGTAACTTATGCCATCAACTTCAAGCAGCATATCATTATAAATCTTACTGAAGAAAACTTCAATCTTCAACGGTTAAAGAAACAGCCAATGAAGCAAATTGAACGGCATAAACACCTGCAATCAACAAAGCATACTTCACGTTTCTCTGGCAAGGCCAAGCTGCGTGATGCAGGTGGTGGCAGTCATAGCGAGAAACGTGAGTGGGAAGTTGGACAGAAAAGTAGCTATGATGTTGATGATGGCAATTCAATAAGAAGATGATTTTTAATTATGCCATTATTAATGACACTGTCCAGAATTTTTGTTCCTTGATTATCACATGTGACTTGCTGTAATCAATAGTGTTATTATAATTCAATAAAATTATTGACACAGCATTATGCCAACTTGTTTTTTATCCAAATTACATTTCCCCCCTCAACATATTTAGCGCAAAAAGAATAGGTCTTGTAATTATGTAGTGCTGTACCACCAACTATAAGTTGTCGTTCTGCAGAGATAAACCAATATAAGGTATAACCTTTTGTACGGAGAAATTCTTCCAGCACCGTCCTACGAAGATGCAATCCTTTGGGGATGCCTGCGCGATAATGTCCAGTAGAGGCGTAGAAAGAAGCCAACAGGTTGTCTATTCCGTAGGTAAAGCAAGCATGATTCCTGAAATGGAGGTCCATGGTGTTCATAAGTTCTGGGCAAGGCAATATATTCTCTTCTAAATATTCATCGCCTAACCCAATAACATTTTCTTGAAGTTGGGTATAGTTACTCACCATCACACTGCATGGACAGTTACCGTCGCCAGCTGATACATCGGTCCAATTTTTATATTCCGTACTGAGATAATGCAACATCCAAGGATATTCAAAGAGACGAATGGCAGAGCTTTGTGTAGAAGTTGGCATATCTCTTCCATTGAAGTTTTGCGTTGAAATCCAATCCTCGAACTTTTGTGCATCTTCATTACGTACAAAGAATGTTTCGTATGACAAATATGCATCCTTAGATTCCCCATTTGTGGGGAATTCAGAAAAAATACCAAATAGCAATACCCACTTGTTATCTTCGCCAACAAAAAAGTGTTGGCAATCGGTTGTTGTAACCGGTTGTTCTAACCATTCATGATCTTCCATTTGCTTGTCTATCACGAATTGTGATTGCTTATCCAGAACATCATCTATCTCAGCATCATCAATCAACTCCGTGGTCAAGGTGACATCAAAGTCATTTAGCGTGGAACTGTACCACGGATAAGGAGGACGCAATATGCGCTTGTTGCCATCCACCTCCTTGTGCCACTTGTCTATTATAGCAAAATGATCCATTAGTTCAGCCTCTACTGCAAACAATGCTTTCCACTGATATTTTTTTCCTATTCGCTCGTATAGATTATCATACCGCCCTGTAGAATACACTTCGTTATCCAGTTCTCCCAATTTATCATTCCAGCCCGAGGATTTAATTTCTTGAGCCACCATAGATTGCAACTGGACTAAGGGCAGCATAGATGGACGTCCTCTGTGATCATATGGCGTTAGGGTATAAATTTGACTCTCGCCATGTAAGTTAAAGCCTAATATATAACGATGGAAATCAGAAAACTCGCACAAAGAGAACCTAAGTTTTTGGGAACCTTTGGTATGACCGAAGTATTCGTCCCCAACTTCTATCGCTTCATGGATAATTCCTTTTTTGAATGTGTAAGGCGGTAATGATTTAGAAAAAAGATCTATGCCATTTTTCTGCATCTTAGTGAACAGCAGTATCTTCAACAACCATTCACGTACTCTGACGTCTTCTACCGGTTGTTTGTTCTTAAAATGATAATCATAGATAAGGAGTGATACATTATTGCAAAGAACATCATCACGCAAGAGCATAAGAGCACCATATATTGAATTATAGAGTCCCTCTAAAACATAAGTGTCTTTGATGGAATGAAAATCGGGTATCAATACTTCTAGCAAATCGCCATGATCACATAGTATTCGGTATAATTTCCGTTTGGCGTGAGCTCTTATTACAGGATGCGATGATGCACAACACCAAACCAATAGATAGGCTTCTGTCTTATATTCTTGTTCGTTAACACCTTCCGTATAGAGCACTGATTCTTCGTAATAATGATTTACAATATGAGTCCATTTAAGATCTAAATCAGCTTGGCTCAGTGCATTCAAAGACCGATGCAGTGTTTTCAAGAATCCACAAAGAGAATGTAAAGCCACACTGAAAATGAAACGATAGCCTAACGTATTCTCTGCTTCTTGCCAAAACTCATCTAACACTTTCTGTTCAACGGGGTATAAATGCCATTCCAATCCTTCGATAAAACACTGTTGCAAAAGAGTATTATTCCTTATCATCTTTTCTTCTACAATTTCTTCCTTTTCGAATTTTTCAGGTCAAAGGATAGTGAGATAAGTAAGAAATTGATAGAATCCCTCTTCACAAATCGTTTTTTGCTCATAAGACTTGATAAATTCCTTGAGTTGAGCAATTTTTGCTTGCTTATCAGATTTGGTGCTCAGAAATGCAATAGCTCGTATTACATCTTCCATCTGCTCATACTCAAACTTCACAACAGCCTTTTCATCTATGCTATTTGCTCGAACATTCCAATCTGCTAGCAGCAGACCTTGTGTTATCAAGTTATACAAAAGCGACTTGCTCCATGTGCGGAACCTACAAAGTTGATCAGAAACAGTTCTTGCTTTAGAACGTGTAATAGGATAAAATTTGTAAGTAAATACCGACAGGTGAGCTAATCGACAGAGGTAATGCCAAGTGACATTTCGTTCCGGGTCCTCATCTACGCCTTCTGCTATGGCCATTTCACGCATATAAATGTATTGGCGATATAATACCCACAATGATCCTAACCATCTTCTATCGTAATATGGCATCGAAGTGTAAGTCTCACAAAAGATATTTAAGAAAAGCCCATTTTTGAATCCTGAAAGATTTTTGTCGTAATTGATATGATAAGCCTCAAAATATTTATTTAACGTGAGTTCGAAATAAAATCAAAAAATAGCAAGTTGTCCGTCATTGACAAACTTTACGTCAATGGCGGGCTTCTTTTCAAAAAAGCAGTATGCCGCGATAGCCGACAAGGAGTTGGCTATAAAGTTACTGAATGAACGATGTCTTGAGTGTTCAATCTGTGCGATGTTCTTCAGTTCGTCATTGACCGTTTCAATCAAGGCTCTTTTTCTTAGCAAAATCTTGTCGGCAATACTCATCAGTGAGTTCCTCATATTATTTTTAACTTTAGTAACAAGTTGTATGCCATTAAGGAAAAGGTTTTCAAACAGAGCCTGACCTATATATCCCTTGTCTGCACATAGTTTTCCTTTGATGTTTTCCAGAAACCTACCCTGTTTCAACGGTTCCCGGTCATCCACGTTTCCAGGCGTGAACATGAAATTGAGGATTTCACCCTTGTCATTGATTATCAGATGCAGCTTGAATCCGAAGAACCATCCCATAGAACATCTTCCACGCTCGGCAAGCCCTTCAAATGTCTTATGAATCAAGATTCTTTGGTTACGACATACACATAAGGGAGTGGAATCAACGAAACTGATGCCGGTACAAGTTCCCAGCAGTACTCTTTTGATGAATATGGTCATGGGAAGCAATACTTCCTTCTCCAGTTCCACAAAACGGTTATAAGAAACCTGACGAGGAAAAAGGTGTTTCAGATGTTTACAGACATACTCCTTGTAGTAATGCTTGAAACAACGGAAACCACCGGAGTGAAACAGGATTAGAATAACCATAATCTCTGCATCACTCATACGGTTGGGTTTGTTACGATGCATGGTCTTCATATCCTTAATCATATATTTTTCCTGTTGCAATGTAAATTCCTTGCAAAAATCATCGGCCATACAATAAATCTCTGTAACTTTAGACTCTGGAAACATAGTGGTAATCGTTTAAATGTTATAATTCAGCACTATAAATTTAATACTTTTATCGCTATGTTTCTAATTATAAGTGAAATATATTTATTCTTATTTCGAACTCACGTTATTTACAACTTCTTGGCTTTTTTCCAGTCCAGGAAGATGCCGCATTTTGTAACCCCATATGTTCAATCCGTATTTTTCTTGAAATGGTTTTCTCACTGTTACTACCAATGATAAATTGGGGTATTTGTCGAATTCTTCTTTCAATACTTTCAAACTATTGTACCAATAGGAATCATCAAGCCCTTCATTAAGCGCATCAATGATGAATATATAGCGTCTCGAACCAATATATTTTGCATCCGTTTCTGATTTTTTTTTGTAATTCCTCTAAATAGTTTTCATTTTCGAAGTTAAAAATTTTGCGAATTTCGGCAATAATGCCATTTTTATTCTTGTTGAACTGAATGCCAAAACACAGATATACATTCGTTTCTTTAATAAGTTGCGAGGCGATACTACAAACATTGTGTGTCTTGCCACATCCAGCAGGACCATAAATACAATAAACTTTTTCTTGTCTGTTCACAACGTATAAAATGCTCTCTTGTATTTGTTGCCAAGACAACGACTCTTCTTTCAAAGCAGCCATTATCGTCTTCCAATTTATATCATTATGTATTCTAAGATATTCTATGTTATGTTGTATCTCAATATTATAACTCAAATCTGGCAGTTCTGTATTAATAGAAGTGTCAAATAACTTGGGATTGGATTTTTGTAAGTCAAGAAATACCTGTTTGCTCTTGTGAAGTGTCTCTTTATGTTTTTTCAGATCCTGGATATCCCAAAGATTGGCAAATAATGTCGTTAAAGACTGATTGGGCACATCTAGATTTGGCTTATACCGATTTCCTGCCAATTTTATCTGCTCATGTAGTTTTTTCTCACTCTCATTTCGTCCGTAAGGAACCACTTGAAATTTTGCATAGTCTAATTCAAGGGTAACACTATGGACTTTCAGTTCTTCTTCGACACTCTTAATGCTAATAAATCCAATATGACTATCCAATATATTTGTCACTATACCGATTATCTTATCACTATCGGTATAGACAGGTGAACCTGAGAAACCGGCATATTCTGAAAGATGCTTTTCGTCTTCAAATACGGCATAAGCATCAAAATCACCTCTCAATGGAGCATAAATTTCATCCACTCGTATCTTGACTGACCCCCCAACATCTTCACCAATCAGTGTCTTGGGATAGCCCCAAAAACGGAAATGAGTTTTAGCTTCTATCGGCATACTGAGCAACGATCCATATTGATGGCTTACAGTCTGGTCTTTCTGGATTAAAATGGCAATATCTTTCCCTGGCTTTACTATTATAAGCTCACATTCATAATTTACCTCTTCGATTTCTACATAGATAGGGTTACCGTTCAGGGAAGAACCAACAACATGGTATGCTGTCAGTAGCCGATGGGCATCTATAAAAAAGGCTGTCCCTCTTTCTGTTCCACACTCTACTTTGTAGGTAATAGACGGTATTGTGCTGATATTGCTCATAGTGTTATTTCATTGATTTGTTCCACTTCTATTTCTATTCCTTCTTTTTCTAATACTGCAATTTTATTTTTCATTTTATTGAAGATGTTGTTTTGATAATCAGATGAATTAAAGCACAGCCTGCGTTTTTGTATGGCATCCAGTAAAGGTCGATAGATGATATTGGCAAGAGTATGCAAGTGAGGAGCAGTGCTTGTACATCCACAGAATATCCAGCTCGGACTGTCAATATGCTTCAAAAGCTCCTTTGATAAATTGACATTACTTCCATGATGAGGAACTTTAATAGCATCAAAATAGATTTTCGTCTCTAAAGGGATTTTATTCTTTTTCTTATAAGCCTTAATTCCTTCTATCACCACTTCCGAAGTGGCATCCCCCAAGAGTAAAATTCTTTTCTTTCCAAATTCCCAAACAAACGCAATGCTGGCTCGGTTAGTTTTAGAAGTGTCTTCTCTATCTGATTTATTGTATTCGGCTCTCATTGTGCCGGTAGAACAGGAAATTTTGTTTTCAAGAAGCAATTCCTTTTGATTATACAATAAATAAATCCGGAAAAACCAGACGTGCCGCTTAACAAAAACGATGCGTTTCAAAAAGTACAAAAACGACACGTACAAGAAAAAAGGTGAGCGCGGTCCTATTCAGCATGATCAAAGCCCACCGTTTTTCTTTCACTTGAACCCTCTTTAAATGGCTTTAAAATATCATTTAAAAGCCATTGCAGATTCAAAATAATTCACTATCTTTATGCAATGTTAGGCTGCTATACCTGACACCTCATCCGGCTTCGTGTACAGCATCATGTCTGTATATTTAGCTTGATAGTTTACGCTTGCACTAAACTCCACTTTCCTGCATTCCTTGAATGGGCTGCCGACAAATGGGTTTCGGTCCATCCAGTCGCACAGTTCTAAAATGGAAGACTTGTTCGAAGTGAAATACACGAACGAATGCCCTTTCAGAACGGTTAGTACATCCAGATAGTCAGCCAGACGCCAGAACATCTTGTAAGTACCCACCTCGGTGGAGAGGTACGGCGGATCAACCAGGAACACCACACCCGGAACATCTTTGTAACGTTTGAATACTTCCTTGTAGTCTTCGCTGGTTATAGTCAGTCCTTCCAGATAATCCTTTGCTTCGGGATAGTCTGTCTGCCGAATCCTATTGTAAATGGCTTCTTTCTTCATTCCTTCCAAACTGGTCACATATTTCATGGCGAACAACAAGGATGCGGAAACCGTGATATAATCCACGTAGCCGTGCTCTTTTTCTTCCCTCTCAATACGGGCAAACATTTTATCGCGAACCTCCCCGGTTATACGTTTGTTTCTGGGTTCCCCTTCAGCTATCCGACGCAAATCGGATAACAGCACATTAGTGGCCGGGATATTTACAAGTCGGCAGCGGTAGTTGTCGAAGTCATTATACACAACGGTGGCATCAGACCTGACACATTTGGTAATATGTGACAGCAGGCCCGAGCCACCAAACAGGTCCACAAACACGGTGCTGTCCGGGAACTGTCCCAGCACCTTGATAAATTCCCTCGCAAACATGCGTTTCTGCCCCACGAAAGGAAGCGGGGCGGACAAATACATCTTTTTCATTTCATTCTGCTTTAAAACGGCCGCAAAGGTCCCCAGAATAAACGAAAAACAGCGGGAAACATGAACTGTTCCTGCTGCAAGACATATACAGCAAACTACACGTTCAACCCGAAGCGGACCGTCTCGTCACCGGCGATCAGCGCACGGGTGCCCGGGATATTATTCTCGTAGATATGTACATTGCCCAGGTAGAGAGTGATCGACTTCAAGGGAAGTTCTATCTGCCGCGCCATCAGGTACAGGTGGTAAATATCGGAAGGCAGCCCGAGGTTCGCGTCACTGCTACGCTGGTAGGCGGATAGAACCAGTTCACCGCCATCTAACTGGAACTGTACCAGACTCAAACAGGGTGCCTGGTTGCTCTCGGCACCGGTTTCGCCCAGGAAAAGCACGTAGTTCTTGCTGTTGCGCCTCTCCCGGTTAATTTTCGCTATCAACGGGGGCAGCTTCTCGAAATAGGTCGGGTAACTGTTCACCAGGATGGAGCCGCAATAGTCCCACCAGTTGATGCCGGCCTCCCGGTACTTCTCCACGTTGCGCTCACCCTGCATAAATAACTGCAACTCGCTGCGGAGCTTCTTACGGGCGATATTATGCCCCTCGAATATGTCGAGCAGGTCCGCCGGTGTCAGCGAGAGCTGCTCGTTCAGAAGGTACTGTATGTTTCCCTTCTTGTTGGTCTGTGTCTTTCCCGTGGCAAGAATCTTGTCCAGGATACGGTAATACTTGTTCATAGCCATTTCCTCCTTCTAAATTTGAAACACCCTAAAGATAAGGGGAAACGGCACTCCCTACGGCATAAAACAACCCGTTCACACTGCAAGCGTCTTGCAGTCGCTCTGGAATCGTTTCACCAAGGCATAAACCTTGCGTTCGCTCACCGAATACTTTTCGGACAATACGGCCACAGCATACGAGACTTTTTCACCTTGATCGAGTAGGCGGGTATAGTCCGCGTACAGGTCGATATACCGGGCATCTTCCAGACGGATGCCGGCCGCCTGAAGCCTTTTCAACAGCTCCCGGTTAAAGTTTAATATCTCAATCACTTTCATACAACAAAAAAATTATATCTTTGCATCGCCAATCATTTTTTAGACAACAAAAAAAACGTCAAACCGTGACAGAGGGTATTTGCCCCCGGTCGCGCGGTTTGGCGTTTCATGTTTATAAAAGTGATTGGCGTTACTTTTTAACAGGCCGGGGGCTTTTTTCTTATCCTCCCCCGAAGGATTTATTCCACCCGGTACTTCTCCGGATCAAAAGCGTCTTTCTTCCTCCAGCCGTCAGACAGCGTGTCCTGAACATGCTTCATGGCTTTCGTGTAGAAATCGGTCAGTTCCTCCAGTGTGACGAACTCCCGATATTGGGGAACCTCATCCGTACCGAACTTGAATGTCACGGGAAGCGTAGCACCACCAGTCTGTACGGCCAGATCATACGCTGCCTTATAATTGAACTGGTTTTCACTTGACAGCCATACCGGCATACCTTCATAGAGAAAACCGGAAAGTATCTCACGGTCAATTTGCTCATTATACCAGTCTGTAATGACGGACTTTATAGTATCCATGTGAGGTCTGCCGACAAAGCTTTCCTCCATATAGGAAGCGGATCCGTCTTCACGTTCCTGCACATCCCAGCGGATGCGCCATCTGTTGCGTGCCGGGCTCACGCACTCGATCAGTCTTATCCCGGATGTTCCTTCTACCCGTTTCATGTAAATATGTATTTAGTTCGACCCTTGCCGAAGGTTTCCGTCTTGATGGTGGTTTCGAACGGGAAGCCGTCCGGCATTTCCTTCACTTGCAAGAGGATGTTCTTCATCTCCTCGCTGTTGGTAAAGAACTTTTTCGGTTCGCCGTTCATCTCAATGGCCACGATACAGCGGTCCTCGCCCTGTTCGGTCTTGATGCCCGTCTCAAAGTCCTTCACAATAATCGGTAAGTTTACCAGTTCCCGGATGCTTACCACCACCCCGGGAAAACGTTTCTTGCCGTCCTCCGGCTTGTAGGAAACGTTCAAGTCTTTAAATGATCTCATGTCTTTGCCTGTTAATTTTTTAAACAACGTATGACAGTCGGCGTGCTTGGCCATCCCGTAGAACGACGCTATCAGCTCACGCCTCCTCCTTCTCGATTTTACCTCGTGCATTTTTCGGGCGAACTTCTGCTTGATGCGCTTGCGAATGCGGACATGGTCCGCACCGAAAGTCACATACCCCAGAAAGTCGATGCCCTCGCCCGGCGGGAACACGCGCTCGTTCCCCTTCACCAGGAGACCGGCACACTCCATGCGCCCGTGGACGGCATCACGAATCTTCCACAGTTCCGCTTTCGTTTTACCCAGTACGACACCGTCATCACAATAGCGGTAGAAATGACGCACGGCATACCTGTCCTTCAGATAATGGTCCAGATACACAGACAAAAGCAAATTGCCCAGCCCCTGCGAGCTGCGCAGGCCGATACTCAGACCTTCAGGCATCAGGCGGACAAAGTTCTCCAGCATGGTCACGAGCTTTGCGTCCTTGAACACCCGGCTGACGCAATACATCACAAAATCCTGCTTCACGCTCTCGTAGAATTTGGTGATGTCAAACTTGTAACAGTAACGCGTACCATCAGGGTCCTCGGCCATGTCACGGCGGACATACGCCAGGAGGTCGTGCATACCCCGTCTCTTGATACTGGCGGAGGTGGTACGGATGAAACGTTTCCGCAGATGGCGGTCCACCACCGCCATGATGGCATGCACGGCGATGCGGTCCTTCATCGGGATCACCTGGATGCGGCGCAGCTTGCCGCCCTCGATGATCTCGCGTTCACGGTAGTCCTTCACGCGGAAAGTACCGGATGCGATCTGCGCGGCCAGCTCCTCCAACACCTCGGGCTTATGCGCGAGCAGATAGCACCCCTGGCGGCTGCGTTTACGCTTGCTGCCGCGAAGGACCTGCCGGAAGGAAGCCTCCATGTTGGAAGGCTCCACGATCTCCTCGATGATATACCCAACCCTGCGCATAAATTACTGTTTATTGCTTTTAATACGGGGCCTTCAATCCCCCGGGCCCGGCTTCTTCGAACCGTTTCCGGCCTACCAAACCCTACCCGACACTTTATTTTTCAGTTTTCCGGCCCTTGCGGACCGCTGTTACTGCGGCTTGCCCCCCTCGGCACCACGGTGGGGACAAGTCCCCGGTGTTGTACGCCGATTAAAATTTCCTTTCGATTGTTGTTCAGACGAGAACCGATGTTCGTGTTCGTATTCGAGGAATCGTTGTTCGCATTCGACATCGAAACACCGCCATTCGGGTTCGCGTTGTTGTTGCCACGATAGACCACACGGCCTATGGGGAGGCGCCACCTTTCAAATGCAAAAGTACTATTTTCAAATTATTATTTAACAAACAGATACAAAACCTGACGTCAAAAAATATTTTTCGACGGGCTGACGCCCGTAATGAACGGCGTTCCCCTGCTCGGGGAACACCGGACGTTTTGTCGCTTCGCTCCCGCTTTGACGCTTTACGCGGCCGATCATGCAACCTCGCTTATCGCTTTAAACGCCACGGCGCTCGACGCCCTGACGAGCCGACCGCGGAAGGCCAGACGCGAGCCGATATACGCACTCGTATTCGAAGCATCGTTATTCGCATTCGCATTCGACACACCGCCATACGCGTTCGCATTGAGGCACCCGCGATAGACCACACGGACGGAGGCAGTGGATATGTAGTAGATGTCGCAGTAATTTGTCGAGGAGGAACCCGAAACGGAACCCACCGGAATCACGTCCATATATTTGCCATGCGCCACGGCGGTAATCCAGATACCGGAGCTCACGGAACCCTTAACCAGGCGGGTACTGCCGTCAGGCATCCAGATGCGCCACTTCCCGGAATTGCCCGTGTCATTAGGGAGGTCCACGCCGTCCATCATGTCATATTTATGACCATAGATGTCCTCGTAGCCAAGGCAGCAAATATTATTCACCTGCGTAACCGTGGCCCCGCCGTAGTCATCCTTCTCACGGTACCACGCATACTGGTGGACGGAGTTTTCTATCAGGCTGTTCGTCACGTTCGGATTGATGGAACTGGCTTCCTCGTAGCCGATCGTGTCCGTCATCCCGCGGCTGGCAGTACCACCCGTAGTACGGTTGTTCGTGTGAGAGCCCGCGCCGCATTGTTCCTGGCTGTCACGACGACCGTACTTCGCGTAGAAAAGATTCGCGATGCGCGAGTGCATAAGGGCATCAATCTGCTGCATACCGCGCTGGACACTGTAATAGTGGAAATCAGCCCAGGTCATGCTCGCCGTAGTGCTCCCGCCGGTAATGCAGGCGCGAAGTTTGGAACCGACAACACTGCTGCCCACAACGGCACACAAGTGCTCGTCATTAGGCACCCATTCGGGTTCCATATCCTCGATCCTGTCACTGTTAGAAAGGACAACCTTATCGAACTCTGCCGTGTTCAGAATGGAGAAGTGAAGAGCAGTGGCACCCTCCGGAACATCGGCAATCAGGTACATACCGGCCTCGAACTTGTTGCTCAAGGTAGGGACGACGATTGAACTGATGACCGTGCCGGAATCGTCTGTGAAAATGCTTCCGACAAGGCTTGTACCGGGAACGCTCGGGAAACGCACACGCTTGTAACCGTCCACGTTCACCTTGCATACCGAATACGTACTGTCAGTACTGTAGCTGTTCGAAAGCGTATCCTTTCCGCTCATGATCTTACGACCGGAAAGATAACCGCCACTCGTGCCCTTAATGTCGTCAAGCGTAAGGACGTCAGCATCCGGAACGGAAGGCATGTTATCCGAACCGTTACTGCTGTAACAGGAGTAATGCTTGCCGTTCAGGTAATCATTGATACCCTTGCTCCAGAAGAAGGGCTCGTACATCATCCAGTCCCCTTCAGTGCCGTCCAGTCTGGCAGCCGTGCCGTCGGCGTACTTGTTGCTGTCCGTGTCGTCCAGCGGGTAGTAGGTCATCTCACCGTCCAGGTTGTTCACCGTGGTATCAACGTTCGCCATGTTCACACCCCGCGTCGTCGCTTTTTTAGTCACTTTAGCAAGTACACGGTGACGCTGCTTCAGGATAGCGGAAATATGACCGCTCACCTCATACGCGTTGTCATACTTGTAGCCGGTACCGTTGTCAAGGTTGCTCACGTTCGCGTCATCCGATACCTCGTCGTCGAACTCGATCATCGTGTATTCCGGCTGCCGGATATTCAGTTCCGGGAAGTGCGCCTTCAGAGCGCTGTACGTATCGTCATCAATGTAGCGCGTGAGCTGTACCGTACCCACCAAGGCGCACGTGTCCGTAGTGTTGCCATCGGAATCCACACCGCCCATCCCGACAAACTTATTCAGCCACGTACCGTCATCCTCGCGGTCAATACCGGTTACTCTGATACGTTCCACACCCGTGCAACGGCCCAGCAGGGTTTCCCAGTCAATACCTGGACAACTGTCAAAGATGAAGGTCTTCACCTTGCTGTAGCTTTCCAATGTCAGCCCGCCGGTGGTCAGTCTGCCCAGATATTCCAGACGGAGGCTGGTCAGTGTACCGGGAAGGTGGAGCAGCGTCACGGGAGAACCCTTGGCAAGCACCACGCTCTGTACCTGCGTACCGCGGGCCTCAAGTTCTTCCAGCTTGGTCTGCGCACTCAAATCCAGCTCGGTACTGGTACTTCCCCCGGTTTTCGCCTGTGCCTGGTTACGAAGGTTGAGTTTACGTAGCTGCTTGCAGTTGCCGATGTTCAACCACCAGCCGGTACTGCCGTTACCGGAACTTTGAAGGTTCAGTTCGCGCAGCACGGTACATTTGCCCAGGTCGAAAGCGTTTTTCAGGTGGTCGGCGGCCCCGCTCATATCCAGCACCTTCATACGGCTCGCGCCATAAACCCTCAAGGGATCGTTCACCGTATAGGCACCGGTGATGGAAAGGCTCGCAGCTGCATCTTTCTTGATGATGCCGGTATTCCCTATATTCGGGCTGTTGTTCGTACCGTAGCCGAAAGCATAAACCTCGTTGGCCGTAATCTTCAGCACGTCGGGGGTGTCAGCAGCCGTACGTGCCAGATAGAGGTCGATGTTGTCACTGGTGAAATTGCTCGTGCCGTACTTGGCATCCAGAAGGGCGAAACGATTACGCACGAAATATTCACGGTGCGCACGGTTACTGCCCTGAAGGGCGTAGATGAACGGCCACACCTTGCCGTACATCTCCTGCGTGGCGGGCAGGATGTACTTCAGCTCGCCGCTCTTGTTATAGGCACGGTCGCACCAGTTGCCCGCCTGCTCCACGTTCAGCATGTCCAGGACACGGCTGGTGGTAAGTACACCGCGAAGAGCCTGCGCCTGTGTCTTCAGGTCAGCGTCCAGGTTGGCCAGAACGAGGTTCCAAAGCCAGCTGTCACGGCCTTCAAAGGCATATTTCCCGGCCTCGGCGTCATAAGTGTCGCGGTCGGTGGTGTAGTCATACACCAGGAAACAGTCGTTGCGTTTTCCCATCTGGGTATCACCGTCGTAGTAGGTGATGTACCATATCAGGCCGTCCCACGTGCGCAGCATCATGTTCTTCGCACGCTGGTCAACGGCAAGGAAATAGTCCGTCCAGAGGTAATACGTCAGCAGGAAAGCCTTGTCGAAATAGTCACCTATCTCGTCCCTGAACTTCTCGCTCTTAAAAGTGGAGAGGTCGGCGCTCGTCGCACCGTCCGGAACACACGAGCGTATCCATGCGTACAGCCGTTTCACGGCCGTACGCTGCGACTCGTCAAGGCCCGCCCATTTCACATCATCCGGAACGTTGGTCTCGGCACCGGCATCAAACACCTCCTCCAGATGAGCGTCACTTGTGGTCTTGAAAAGGCACATGGCCTCGGTATTGTTCAGCATTTCCAGAGTGAGGGGACAGGCAGGATCGTAACCCTCCACGCCACTAAGGCCGAACAGGTCGCCGCTCTTGCTTTTCTCGTTGTTGAAGTTGTACTGCCCCACATAGTCGTTCTCGCCGTCCTCCGCAGCCGCCACAAACATGTCGATAGGCACACCGTCGATAGCGGTACGCACGGTGACCGCGTTCAAATCGCTGCCGCCCGTCTCGTACTGGTAACGCTGCGGAGGGGTGAGAAGCCCCATCTCCTTCAGCACGTCGTTGAACAGTTTGGCACCGCCTGTGTTCAGCGACATGGACGAGTCGGAATAATCACTCTTCAGACAGATCAGGTTCATGGCGATGCCACCGGGACGGACGGGATATTTCTTTTCCGCCTGCTCCTTGCCGCCAACGGTGAAGCTAAGGTTCGTGCCGCCCTTGCTGATATAGATACGGATGTTCTTGCTCGGATATTTCGTGGAACTGGTACCCTGAATACGGATATAACAGTCACGAAGCACGAAGTCGTATTCGGATCCGAAAGGGGAGTAATAGAAGATATCAGCCGAAAAGTCCGTCTTCTTGTTGTTCTCGGCATACACGTCATCGAGCTTGTTCTGGCGCACGATACGCAGCACCCCCTTGCCCTTGGCACGCAGCTTGTCCATATCCACAGTGTCGGTATCACCCAGGATATCGTTCTCCTCGTACAGCGCGATCATCTCCTCACCGTCCGCACTGTCCACCATCCGGTTCTCCAGTTCCTCGTCGTCACTCAACCGGCGGGTATAGATACGCACGCTCTTTACCTCCACGTCCGCCCCGGCGCTGTCAATGGTGATATATTTCGGATTGTCCTGGCGGAAGCTGAAGGCGTTGTCGTAGATGTCGGCACCGGTACGGTTGCCGTCCACATAAAGCTCCATCAGACGGCTCTCATTGCGGGTACCCACCATGAGGGCCACCTTGATCCACCGGTCTTCCACATAATTCGTGCCCAGCTTGATCTCACGCTCCACCAGCTCGTCGTCCTCGTTGGTATAGGACACTTTCTCACCGGTCTTGAAACTCGCTTCCGAAGGGGTGATATAAAGCCCCTTGCCACTGTCGAGACAGTCCACAACTGCGGTATCGCTGTCAGTGGGATTGCTTACCCGGAGGGTCAGTTCAATGGTCAGCCCCGTACTTTTCACATCGGTGGCAAAGGGCCGGTAGCCGATGACGGCTTTCGCACCGTTGGTCAGCTTCAGCGCCTCACCCGTCCAGCCGTTGCTGCTCCAGTCAAAACCCTCGAACGTGGTCTCCACGCCGTTCGACTCCCATGTTCCGGGGTTACTCTCCCCGTTGCTGCGGCCCGCCGCGTCAAGCTTGACCGCCAGGCCGTAGGTGGCCTCGCTGATATCGATGCCGCTCTCACCCACGTCGATGCGCAAAGTGTACCCGGTCGGACCGGCTTTCAGGACAAGCGTCTGCGTGCCTTCCTCGGTAAACCGGTTACTGTAGGTCATCATGCTGCGGGGAGCGCTCACGGTACTGCTCTTGACGCCGTTTTTCCAGAACTCCACTTCAGCGGGCACACGGTCGGGATCATAGGCCACCCAGTCGAAAGTGAGCTTCTCGTAGCGGCCGGCTTCAAGGACCGGCTCCAGATGCTCGTCCCGTCCGAGGACATGCCCGTCGGCATGAATGAGCTTCAAACCGATGAAGGGCGCGCCGGTTCCGGCCTTCAGCAGGTCGATATGGATGCTCTCGCTTTTCAGCGTGAGGTCGTCAGTTTCCATCTCGGCCACCAGCTGGGCGGTATGCCGCCCCACGGACAGGCCGGTCATGGAAACCTCGAAACTGCCGTTCGTCGTGCCGCTGCGGGTGACCGTATGCGCGTTCTGCTGTACACCGTCCACGTACAAGCTGACGGTTTTCGTGCCGGTACCGCTCACGGCGTAGGGTATACTCGCGGAATCATAGGTACCGTAACCGCCGTTCTGGATGGTGGCCGCCAGGTTGTAACCGCAGGAAAGGGACAGGGTGACGCTCTTCACGCTCACGTACGCCTGCTTCTTCTGCGCCTTGCCCGTGGTGGGATCGGTAGTCTCGGCAATGACGTAGATATCGCTCGTGCCCACCAGCAGGTATTTGGTCAGGTCAAGGGTATAGGTACCCTTGCTCACTTCCTTCAGCGAGGAGGAATAAGTGGTGGTCGTCCCGCGCTTCACCTGGATGGTGACGGCCGCTTTCTGTCCGGTACTGCTACCCTTGTCATCACCGCCGGCAACCTGGTGGTCATAGGTATAGGTAAGTTTCACCGCTCCGCCTTCCTTCACGGTTTTCTTGTCGGTCTCGGCAAGCAGCACGATCTTGGTGGTGGAGGACTCACCGCCGCCACCGCTGCCGGCCGGGATGTCAACGCTCGCGATCTCCGCCCCGCTCTTGTTGGTCAGCGCAAGGCGGACACTGCTCTCGTCGTCGCTCACTTCCGCGCTCATGCCGAACACGGTACCGGCTTCCACCTCCTGGAATTTGGCGGCGACGGTCTTGTTCTGGACGGGATTGGTACTGTCAGCATCCAGGCTCTCGTCCACTTCCAGCTTGTCGATGGTCAGATCCACGTTGCCCTCGCTGTCGGGAACTTTCTTCTCGCCGTTCACCGTCAGGCTCTTCATCGTTCCGGCACCGCCGAAGTCCTCCCAGCTCGCCTCCTGCTCCCAGCTCGACAGACTTGTCCCCACGAACTGTTTGGTCTCCCATTTGCCCTGCGAGACTTCATAGGTGATGCAACGGCCCTTGTAACGGTATTTCTCATCCACGGCACCGATCGCGGAGGAAAGGACATAATAACCGCTCTCCAAAGGGACTTCCGCCGTCACATTATACGTGTTACCGCCACCGCCCGTACCACCGGGAATATCAACGGAGGCAATCTCCGTCCCGGTCTTCCCCAGCAGGGTGAGTTTCACCGTGTCGTTCTCCTCATCAGGGACGACCGTCATGCCACCGACCAAACCGTCGTTCACACCGGCGGCGGCATCCTCCGCCTGTTTCGCAGCCGCGGATGCCGCTGCCGCGGCGGAATTTGCAGTTTCAGCAGCCTGATTGGCGGTACCGGCCGCATCAGACGCCATACCCGCAGCTTTATTCGCCAAAGCCGCAGCATTATCCGCTTTCGTGGCAGACGCATTCGCCGTGGCAGCGGCATCATCGGCCGGTTTACGCAAAAGGGTAAGCGGAGCACTCACCAGCTCACTGCCGCGAAGGGCGGGGAGACTTTTGATATTGTCAAGGGAGCTGACCTCCACAAGTTCATCAACGCTCTGGCTCTCGGCCTTGATAGCGTTCAGGATCTCCTGTTTTTCCGCATTTGTCATGGCTAATCCTCCATTACCCTTCTATCTGTTTCACTATTTGGGAATAACAGCCCGGAGTAAGACCGGTAACAGCTTCCTTTATCAAAACCGCATCCTCCGATGTCAGATCCACATCCGCATCGGAACCCATAATCCTCATGCAAAGACTGTAAGCATGTAATTTCTTTTCATTATCCGTCTGAATATTACCGCTCGGACGGAAACCGGTACCGTTGAACAGGCACTGGGAGACTATGACTCCCATACACTGGGGTTTCTTATCAATCAACAGCACGCTACCGTCGAAATCCTTAAAATACACATTAAAATTTACTTTCATATCCTTTATTTTTAGATATATGTCATCTTAACGACAATTCCATTAACAACCTCAAGGGTATAGTTATAAGTTATAAAATCACTCTTTACAGCCCACTGGAAGGTACCTGAAACACCCTTTCGGTAACTGTATGTCCCATCGCTGGCCAGGCTCCATCCCGTACCGTAATTGTTCGACAGGATATCACCACAATACACCGCCCCGTTCACATGCACACCACCGTCAAAATAGCCGGCATAAGTATTGGCACTGATAGGATAGCTCTGACCAGAGGACTTGCTGGAGGCATAGATAGCGGCACCACCCAGATTCGAGCCTACGGCCTTGACACCGAACCGTCCCTGCGTGGCGGCATTAAAGGACACATCCACAATACCCTCCATGTCCGTTTGTGAGACACCAAGTTTCAGACTGCGGGAATCATTTCCGAAATAATCACCGGCTTTCCAGTACAACCGTCCGGAATCAATCGTAAAACCGCCGATTTTACCCTCATAGGCATACACTGTACCATAAATCTTGGCGTTGCGCGTCTCAATACTACCGTCTTTCAGAATCTTGAAATTATCATTAGCCGTAACAAGCCCCTCCAACGTGATATTATCGCCCTTGATTTTTACGCCGTCACCCCCAACACCTACAAGGGATTTCAAATTTCCATCACCGTCAATGGCATACAACCCGGAATATTTGGAAGTAACCATCAGGCCGGTCTCTTCCAGCAGGTTCTCGTCTTTGTCGAACACCGCCGCCGAAATCTTTACCAGACGCTCCGACTGCTCGAAAAGGGTTTTATAACGGTGTGTCAGGGATTCCACACGGTCGGTGCTCAATATGAGCATATACAGGTAAATATCACCGGTAAAACTCAATTTAAAATCACCTGTACCGTTCCAGAGTCCGCTACAGGTGTACTGTACGTACCCGTCGGTCGCGGATAGTTCTTCCTCCACCTCCATGCTGTTGAAATTGGCAAAGCCTGTCTTATCCACACCCACAAACTCCACACGCAGCGTGCCGGCCTTGGCACAGCGGTAAAAGAAAGTCAGGAACACCGGGACGGCTTCCTTCTCCCCACTGTCATTTTCAGGCATGGAGGGAATACTTTTCAGGTTCTCACGTTTCTGGAGGATGTACTTGTTACGAATCCGGACAACCGTACGGCCGTCATCCTCGGTCACGCTCGCGCTGTCACCCTTCCTCGTCAAGACGTTACCGTTCGCCCAGATCCACCGGTTGCCCACAAGGAAGAACACGGTCTCGTTCTCCGTGTTCCACTTCATAAGGCCGTCATCAAAGGCGGGGTTATTCAGGTAGCCGCGCTCGGTGGCGAAGTCATTCCGCAGGGCGGTGACGGAACTGACGATTTTCCCCTCGACTATCTCGAACTTCGTCTTGATATCCTCGCCCGTTACCAGAAGGAACGTACCACGCAGGTAGGCGTTGTCGCTGTACAGGCCATCACCGTGAGGCTGGTTGTCTGAAGGGAACCAGTCGTCACTGATACCGTCAAGGTTGCCCAGACGGGCACGCAGGCAGCCGGTGAAGTTCTTCGCCTTCACCACGTCCATCACGTCCACACGGGGCTGCCCGTCCTCGGTGGCGGAGATCAGGATCAGGTTCTGGCGCAACGGATTCTCCGTGTTGCCCATCAGCACGCACTCGTCACCAGCCTCCGGAAGGGAAGCGCCGAACTCGTCCTCGCCCACGAGGATGGAACCACCCTCCACGCCGGCCACCTCAACCCAATAGCTTTTCAAATTCCCGCCGCTGAAGGTCTGGCAGCGCATGAGGTCATGGGCCACGAAAGTGTTCTCCTGCTCGAAGGTGATCCTCCAGTAACCGCCCTCAAGAACAGCGGTCTTTATTTTCCCGTTGGCGGCACTGACACAAAGCTGGCCGCCGACGCTGCGTACCTTCTCGATAAGCATCTCCAATACTACCATGACCTGGCGTACCGTCAGCTTGTCGATGGTCAGATGGGACAAAGCGTCCTCCATCCAGAGCCGCCAGCCCTCACCGAAAAGACCGTCCACGAATTTCGGACTGCGAAGAAGCTCACGCACGACAAGGGTCAGCAGCCCGGCATTGCCCTTGTCATCAATACCCGCATTATCCTCCTGTCCGAAAGAGGCTCCCGCTTCGAAGGTGATCTTCCCCTTTGCACGGTCATTCTTTTTTTTGCTGATGTGTTCCGCCTGGCTTCTCCGCGCGGAAAAAAGATTGTTGTCCGTAGGCAGTGTCTTGTCCCAGCTACGGATAATGTCAGGAAGCGCGGCACCCTCCGCCTTTGACTTCGTATAGTTTTTCAGTTCCCCGATACTGTCATTCACCCGTTCAAACGCACCACTATGCAGGGCATCGCTGATCTCGATGTCCATCTCCCCGGGTTGGTTCACCTTCCGGGTAATTTTCGTGATACGGCTGCTGCGATAACCGGTTTCGGGGAAATACTCCTCGCTTTCAAGTCTCACACGGCGGCCTACGGACAGGGAAACACCGTTCTCCTCAATCCACACATGGTCGGTCGGGGCCTTGTAAACGGCAAGATCCTGCCAGCATTCGGTATTGAACTGTTCCACCGCCGTAAGAAACTCCTCCTCGGCAAGCGGGTAATATTCGTCCGGCATACGGATATTCCAGAGAATATAACGGTCACCGGATTTCGGGACAAGTTTGCCGCCGGGGAGTTGCGTGTCATCATCATAGGGCCATATCGTAATAATCTCGAACTCACGGGTGGCACTGTTGAAATTCACCTCGAAACAGTGGTCCTCACCCTGCCCCAGTCCGGAAAGGTCACCGTCCTGGAACGATACACGTTTGGTCTCGTCGGGCAGCTCGTAATCGTTCGGATCGAAGTTCAGGCTGTCGTCCCTGAAATAATAGACCGTGAAAGGGTTACCGTCGTCATCTTTCACATCTTCACTGCGCACACTGCTGACAGCCCCGATCCTACGGGGATAAATGCCGCTGAAGGCGTCTTGCTCGTAACGGTCATAGATGCCGTACTCCTCCGTATGTATCTCGACATATTGCCTGCCCCCCGGAAGCATCAGGCGGCTATGCCCGTATTTTGACGGATCTATGTTCCGCGTGCTGCCTACCGGGAACAACCGGGTATAAAAATTGTCGGTACCCGTCGTGTCGCGTTCGATTCCGGTCAGTCCCTTCCCGTAGCCCAGCGTTATTTCCTCGCCATGCTCACACCGGCACACGTTCACGGTCTGGCCTTCCACCCACCATTCAGCCTGCCCGCCGACCGCTTCGGCTATCTCTTTCAGGGCTTCGTTGCAGTACTTCCCCTCGTAATCGATGACGATAAGGTCCGTACCGTCCACCCGCCCCACTTTCCAGTCGGTGGTGTGGTTCATTCCGTCATTGATACACTTCACGATCATGGCCACGTGTTCACGCGGAGTCGCTGTCAGCGTGAACACAGGCTCGGTGTTCCCGTCGGTGGTCTCCAGCACAAGAAAACGTCTCACCAGGCTCTCGATACCGTAAAACTTCAAATCATATACCCACTCCTGGCCGCTCTTCTGCTTCGGGGCGTACCGTTCGGTCAGCCAGTAGCGCTCACCCTCAAAGTCCACCCGGTCATTCACGTCCAGGGCGATATATTCGTAATGCGTGAAAGAGAGTGTCAGGACATTGTCACCCTGCACCTCCTTCATCTGGGTGGAGCTGTCGCCCGCCTCGATATCGGTCCGTCTGTTGCCGTTGCTGTCATAGATGGTCAGCATGTCTGTATCTTGTTTAAACGTCGTTTGAATAGGGTTTGAATCACATTTATATGACCGGGACAGGTTCCCGGAACTTCACCTTGAACTTGCCGGCGTGCACGCCTTCCTTCCAGAGATAGGTCAGAGGCTGGAACTTGCTGCAATCCGTATATTTCACACGGAGAGTCAGGGCAAGTTGGGGAAAGGAAATCTCAAGCCACCCGTCACGGCCTTTCTTCAGGAAATTGATGAACTCGAAATACTTCTTCAGCCAGCCGGCCTGCGTTTTGCCAAACAGGGCGAAATGAAGCGTCACGTCACGGGCCTCGTTCCTGGGCGTCAGCACGGAGGAATATTTCTCCCCGTCCTCCTCCCGGATATTCACGGCCGTGTCCGTTTTCGTCTTGCTCGGGGTCAGGATGGCGGTCAGGTTATCCATCCCGCCGCGCTTGTCCTCAACGAGGAACACCCCGTATGTACTCCAGATGTCGGTACCGTTGACAAGTACCAGACCGCCTAATATCTTTTCCATATCATTTGCATTTTACTCCGTCACGATTGATTTTACGAATCTCTTCCTCTATTTTGCCAAGGTGCGACGCGCTCGTGCCGGTGTTCTCCTCGATACGGGCAAGATGCCCCTCGGCGGTGTTCATCTTGTCGATGACGCTCTCCATCTTCTCATCGATGCTCGACCAGTGTTGCAACCCGCTGGTGAACATGCCGTCCAGTTTTGTACCCTGGTCCTGTGTCATGGCTGAAAAACCGCCGGTTTTGGCGCTCTGGCTCGTACCGCCCGAGTTATCGTACCCGGTGGCCGCGGCAAGATTGTCACGAAGAGCGACGGCTTCCTCGACATACTTCATGTACTCGTCCTGGAGGGCCTTACGCTCGGCTTCTGTAAGGTCATTGTCTTCCATCGCCTTGCCGAATTTCTCCCACCAGCCTTTCAGCTTGTCGGAATACAGCTCACCGATCTTGTTTGACAGCATCGCACGCATGAAATACTCGGATATGTCCTCCGCCGCGGCTGCGGCATCATACTTCATATCCATCAGGTTATCCACGAAACTGCTGTACATGCTGTCGAAGGAAATACCGGTGAGACCTTCATACAGCTGGTCGGTAAGTTCCTCCAGCTTGCCCGCCTGGTCGATATAGTCATCCAGCTTCTCGGTCAGACGACCTCCATATCCGCCCTTGCCGGTATCCTGGATCTGCGTCCACATGTCCACGTTACTGCGCAACTTCTTCATCTCCTCCGGACTTAGGTTCCAGATGTCACCGTTCCAGCTACGCCCGATCTGACCACTCAAACGGTCAATCTGTTCCTGTGAGAAACCGCCCCAGTAATAATTCCAGCTGTGATGCGAACCGTGATAGCCGGCCTGCGACATGGCCATGTCCAGATAGTTCGAGTTCGTCTCCTGCTGGAGCCTGTAGGCATCCCGGTAGGCGGCCACGGACTTTGTACCCTTGCTCGCCTTGATCTCCTCCGTCAGGTCCTCGATAGCCGTCTGCAAGATCTCGTTGCGCTCGGTCAGCCGGTCGATGGTTTCCTGGACCTCTTTAGCATTGCTTGAAGTCGTCCAGGAGGAAAATCCGCCCCAGGTCAATGCGTCGAATATCTTGCCCACACCGGAAAGCAGCGATTTTCCGATAGTCACAAAAAGATCACCGGAAAGCACATCGTCAAGAATACCGCTCACGGCATTGAACACCGCGTCGAGCAGGCCACCGATGACCACACTCAAACCATCCTTGAAAAGGTCTATGATACTTACAATCCAGCCGACAACAGGCACATCCTCAAGTGTTTCGGAAACCTTTCCGAAAGCCTCGCCCAGTTTGCCGTCCACTTCCTTGGCACCTTTGCCGAGTGTGATCAGGCCGTTATACGCCCCGCTGATACTGCCGGAGGCAATCTGCTGCAATCCGTCCCTCACATTCTCCATACTGGTCTTCAGACCGGAGGCAGTATTCGAGAGGGACTGCCGGGCACTGTCAGCCGTTTCCTGCAAGGCGTTTATATTCTCACTCGCGGCATCGGCATTAGCCTGCGCCGTTTCTAGGGCTTGCCGGGCGGATTCCTTCTCCTGTTCGGTTCCGGACTGTTGCGCCTCAATGTATGATTTCTGGGCGGCAATGAGTGCCGTATAGGTGTCCGCATACACCGCCTGTGCCTCCTTCAGGTCTGAAAGGGCTTTCTGGTAGGCAGTAACCTCGGCACCCAGTTTCTTGAAACTGACCTTGCCGGAACCGCCCAAAGCCCTCTCCATCTGCTGGACGGCAGAGGCAAGCGCGTCCTGACTGGCATGGTCGGCATTTCGGAACTCGTCAGTGAGCATGTATTTTCTGGCATCCGCCAATACAGGCTTTATCATATCGGAAAACATCCCGCCGAATTCACCGAAGACAGTACCCCAGTCAATACGGGCTTTCAGTTCCTGCACTTCGATGCCGGCAAGTTTGCTGTCACGTTCAACACCGAGAGAGAGCTTCTCGCTGCCGGATGTCGTCTTTTGTATCTTTTCCGCATATTCGGTCGCGATGGCGAGTTTCTGCTGCTGGAAGGTGCCGTAGGCCTGCAAATATTCCTGCATCACTCCGAACTCTTCCCGATAAGCTTCCGCTATTTTTTTCTGTCGGCCGGACTCGTTCAGCTCACGGGCCTTGTCTATTTCGGACTGCTGATCTTCCGACAGCGAACCGGACTGCCCCGCTTTCGCGTTGTCACGTTTCCAACCGGCTTCCTGCTTGGCTATTTCATCCTTGCGTGCCTGGTATTCATTGTCTATCTGGCGCAGCTTCTTCTCCAGCCCCTCGGTCATCATCTCAATCTCCGCCTCGTCATTCTTCCTTTGCAGCCCGGCGAGTTCCTGGCCCAGCTTTTCAGAAACCTGTTTGCGGCGTTGGGCTTCCTTCTCCGCCTTGTCCGCCTTCTTCCGTTCGGCCTCGGAATCCTTATCCTCACCGGGCTTGACCTTGTCGTACTCCTTTTTGGCGGTATCAACGGCATCCTTCAGTTCTTTCGCCTTCTTCTCAAACTCCTCACGGGAAAGGCTGTTGGACGTTTCCTGAAGAAAGGCGTTATAAGCCTTGAGCGCGTCCTGGTATTTCTCTTTTGCCGCAGCCACCCAGTCAGTGCTTGAATCCGTGGGCAGGTTACGCCGGTTTTGTTCCGAAACCAGTTTGTTCAGCTGATACTTCAGTTCGTCACGGGAATAAGTTCCGGTAAGATTTTCGTCACCCTGCGTAATCTTTCCGTATTCCTTCTCCTGGACAGACATCCGGGCAAGCAGGGTTCTACGCTGCTTTATCTGCTGTGCAAGGGTCTCGTTACTCACACCGGTCAGGTTTTCGAAATAGGCATTTACCTCGTCCTTGCGGATTTGTCCGTTCAGGCTCTTGCGTTTTCCGTACAGATTCTGAAGCTCTGCCTCCTCATCCCTTGAACGTGCGGATTTCTGGACATATCGGGCTCTTTGCCGCCCGTAGCTGTCCTGGTAATATTCGGTTGCCAACCGGGTCTTGCCTTCAAGTTCTTTTATCCTGTCATCCACACGTTTCAATTCATTGGCGGGATTGGATATGGACTCACCGGCTTCCAATCGGGCTATCTCTTCCTTGATTTTCTTGATATTCTTCAGTTTCTCATACTCGGTGTCGTATTTGGAGAATATATCCGGATATTTCTGTTCCAGCTTGTTTAGCGCCTCACGCCGGGCATCCGTGGACACGGCTTCATCCCCGGCAATGGAACACAGCTCCTCTATTTTGCGCCTGTGCTCTTCCTCGGCCTCTATGGTTTTCTGCTTCTGCTGCTGATACCTTTCCTCGGATTCCTGCAAACGTTCGGTTTCCGTCTTCATGGAGATCAGTGCCACGGCAACACCGGCAAGCAGGGTCGCAACCAGCACATAGGGATTGGAAAGCATGGTCCGGTTGAGCATTTTCTGCGCTTTCTCAACCAGCAGGAGCCAGTTGTAATGCAACGCCTCCGCAGCCACCGCCCAGCCTTTCACGGCCGTGACTGTCATGACGGCGGTCCGGTACACACCATACGTGCCGACAAGCCCGAGCAGGATACGGCCGAAACGTTCGTAATGCTCCACCATGTAGGAAACACCGGAAAGCGTGGTGTTGATGACACCTTCCGACTGTTGCCCGATTTCATTGAACATCATTGAAACGGCATCCTCTATATTGGAGATCTGCCCGGTTATCGTTTTGGATTGTGCCTCCATCAGACCACCGAATTTTCCGCCCTCGTCCGTCAGGCTCTCTATGACCTTCTGCACTTCGGGAAAACCGACCTTGCCTTCCTCCACAAGCTCCTTCACCTTGCTTTCAGCCACGCCGAACTGCTTGGCCAGTTCGGCGATCATAGGGATGCCCCGGCCGGTGAACTGGTTCAGGTCCTGTGTATAAAGCCGTCCCTGGGACATGGTGGTGCCGTAAAGATAGACCAGATCGTTCAAAGGGATGGAAAGTCCGGCAGCGATGTCACCCAAGCGGATCAGCGTCTCGTTCACTTTCTCCGCTTCAAACCCGTAGGCAAGAAGCTGCTTGGCACCCTGCGCGACATCCTCCAGGCCGAAAGGAGTGGTCGCGGCCGTATGTACCAACTGCTGCATCAGGGTGTCGGCCTTCTCCGCACTGCCGAGCATGGTCTGAAACGACACCTCCAGCTGCTGGAACTCGCCGCGTACCTTGGTGATGTTCGACACCAGCTCCTTGATAGTAAAGGCGGCTGCCAGCTTGCCGACGGTGTTGTTCAACAGGGAACCGCTCCTGTCAAGTTCCCGGATCTGTCTGTTGGCGGACGATGCCTGCTGGGACATCCGCTCGATCTTGCCCACGGCCTTGTCAAGACGGGCGCTCAAATGGTCCACCATAAGGAATTCTATTTGTACCGGTTTCATCTATTTTAGCTTGCTTTGAAAAAATCCTACTATTCCATCCGCTTCATCCTCGGCGCTCCGCTCATCCGCAGGGCCGGAAGATCCGGACTTGTCACGGACATACCGGGGAGCGTCACTAAGCATCATGATCAGGGTCTGGTAATTCACCTTGTTCAGTATATAGTCCACGCTCCAGCCGGTGGCACTGGCAATCTGCCACACAAAACCGAAAGGGCTATGGGAGCCTTCATAACGGCTCTTTAACTCCCCTTCTTTCTTTGGCTCAGTCTCAAGCTCATCGGATTCGTCCGCTCGGCTGATCTGATAATAGGTATAAAAGGGTCGGTACCCATCAGGCTGACAAAACGCTTGATCGCACCCACCAGATAACGCTGTTCCATGAAGTTCCTTATGAGCCATGCCACCGGGCGCAAAAGCACGCGGCGGCTGAAAGGGCCACGACAAAGGGTATAGGCCACCATACGGCTCACCGCCTTGCCGTGAGAGGCCAGAAACTGCATTTCCTCCTCCTTGCTGAACCCCCACATCTCCTCACTGGTGATCCCCATCGACAAATATGTCCGGGCAAAAAGAATCTGACCGGACATATAAGGCCGCCTCATGGTCACGCGCAGCTCCAGCGGGGATTTCCTGAAAGGGATATGAAACGCTTTCAGCGGGACGCTCACACCGATATCCAGCAGCGCGTCCGCACCCTCACGCTGGATCTGCTTGATGACAGCTTCGTCCATACGCTACTCCTCGGCCGGGTTAGTGGAAGCAGCAGCGGCAGATTCAGCAGGAGGCAGTTTATACTGTTTCCACTCTTCCGGGATAGAATCCGTATTGAATACGCCATAGGGCTGGGAGCCGTCTTCCGGCATGGCCACTTCCAGCGTGCATTCGATTTTCGCCGTTTCTGTCAGGGTCAGCTTGCCGCCGAGATTGGAAAGTAGCGTGCCATTGGGAATCAGGATGCTCTGCCCCGAAACAAGGGCTATTTCCCACGGACCGGTCAGCAACACGGCTGCCGTCGGGGCCGTCCAACCAATCGGGGTTTTCTTTTCCGAGTCCTCTTCCTTGTAGTGCATGGTACCACCCAGCAAGCTATGCAGGTTTTCGTAGTTCAGCTGGATAACGTTGAACGTGGGGGCGATGCTGCCATTCGACTGGGGAATGATAAGCACCGGGGTTCCCGGCACCTGCTCCGCCTCGATTTTGGCGGATTCGGGTTTCTGCCCGCCCATGTCAAACGAATTCTTCTCTATGTAACCCACCACAAAGTCCTTGTATTTCACGGCACCGACGCCGTACATGAAATTCTTATTCATTGTTTCTTGATTTTGAAAGTTAATACTATGCCGGCAACACATCCGGTTATAAAAGCGGCCAGCGCTATTTTAACGGGACTAAAGCGACGTTCAAATTCCGTTTCAACTGTGAATGAGTCCTCATGTGTCTCATTACGGATACGGGTCAGTTCCTCCTCATAACACAGTACCAGCCGCTGGAGGCTGTCGCAGGATGCCTCCGCTATGATATTGCCGGCCGCATCGCTCTTCACCGTCAGGCCCGCCTGCCCGTTCCTGGAATGGTAGGACGAACCGGAGGGAAGTTTACGGAGGCTGTCCGGAGGGATCGTCAGGCTCACCGCCGATTTCGGAATCCCCGCCATCAGCAGCCCCCGCCTCACGTTTGACACGTTGTCGGCGCTTGACGACAGGCTGCTGTTCCGGTTCACCTCCGTCCTGCTCTTTCGAGTACTCGCGCATCCCGTAAAGAACAGGACAATCATCATGATGCCTGCAACTGTTGGCAGTATCAATGGCTTTCCGGAGGCGTGCCATTTCACGCCGGGTCGCCTGCAAAGCTTTCCTGTTTTCATTCAGTTCCTCTTTTAAGGGTTCTACAATATTCTCGATCAGGATACGGGTGGCATGTTCGGTGTTGTCAATCCGTACCGTCTCGGCTTCGGCGGTAGCCTTCTCCGCTTTCGCCCTCGCTTCCCTGACCGTTGATTTCAGGGTGATGATGGCTATTATCGTGGCTACCAGACCACCGCCCAGCACCAGATTCATGACTGCACTGAAGTCCATACGCACACTGGTCTTTCAGGTCAAAGCCTATTTGCCGGCATCCTTACCCGCAAACAGTCCGATGAGCCACTGGACAAAGCCCGTATCGGCAACACCATTGGACACAAGGGACGCACCGAACCCGTAACACAACGCGATATACCACGTGGCATCAGCGACAAAGCCCGCATCCAGCCACCATAAAAGCATGGCGGCCACAATGCCCACACACCAGCTGACAATCTGTGTCGCCAAGCCCTGCATTTTTGGAAACAGGGCCTTGATCCCTTCCGTGAGCAACACCACGCCACCGACAAAACCGGCAAAGGTGGTGATCATCGCGCTATAATCGACTTCCGGTACTGTACCGGTCTGGGCAAAAGTTGCTGACACGAATCCGAGTATCAGCACAAAGAATAAAAGAAATCTTTTCATGTTGTTGTTGATTTATTGAGTTATACCTATTTGTTTAAGCCATCTCTGTACATCAAAACTGGGGCAGGCTTTGGCCGCCAGTTCATTGTGACCGACGATTCTCACATCGGGAAAACGACGGTGGAAATCCTTCACGTACTTCTCAAGCGCCTTTTTTTGCCAGGAGGTACGGGTGTCCGCAGGCGTTTTACCATCCTTTGCACACCCGCCGGCATAGACGATATGGCGGCTCACGGAATTGTAACCGGCCACGCCGTTGGTCACTTCCCACGGGTCCACATTCGCGTCCTCGTTATTGTTCACCAGGCGTTCCACTCCGCCGTTCAGATGGAACAGGTCGGTATATCCGACCTGCTTCCAGCCGCGGCCGCCCTTTGAGACGGGGTTCGTATGCCAGGCGCGAATCTCCGCACCGCTTACCTCACGCCCTTCAGGAGTGGCCGTGCAATGGATGACAAGATACTTCAGCTTTCCCATCACTCACCGCCTTCCTCTTCATCAACGGCCGCCTGGGACAGTGCTATCTCCACCTTCTTCTCCGGATCGGCGTCCAGGCCCAGTACAAGTGTGCCGGATACCGCCTTGCCGCTACTGTTCACACCGGCGGTGACCGTCAGAGAGCCATCGGTACCGACTGCCGTGAAACCGGCAGGAATGGAAACCACGCTGTAATCACCGGAGGCAGTGACCTTCACCTCCTTGCTCTCACCGGCGGCCTTGAAGGAAAGAGCGGCCGGGTCGGCAGAAATGCTGCGTTCCACTGCCTTGAACACCGGAGTCTCACGGGTGTCAAGCACCACGAACTCCTCGCCGAAGGCGATTTCCGTGTCGGCCTTCATCAGCAGCTTGAAGAAGTACAGCTCGCTGGAGTTCATCCACTTGTCAATCTGGATCACCTCCTCGTCGTCCTGGAGGTTCACACCGGCAAAAAGGTTGCCGTCAGCGCTCATCGAGCAGAGCGTGGCTACGATAAGGCCATCAGGCCAGGAATTCAGCGTCTCGATGGTGATACCCTTGTAACGCTTCTTGTTGATGTCCGTCTCGCTCGTGTTCTTGTACTCGCGTTCGGTCAGCTCGTCATCGTACTTGTCGAAGTCGTCGATGCTCATCAGGATACGCAGGTTCGGATTCTCACGCAGGGCTTTTGGAATAGCCTTGCGGACAGCCTTCAACTTGCCGATCATGGAAGTATCGGAAGGAGCCGGAACCACGATCACATCCGGATCTTTAGCCGCCTGGGTCAGGATACCGTTGAAAAGGTGGTCGTCGTCCGAACCGAACTCGCCGTTCAGGTAATGCCAGCCCAGCTCGAACTTCACACTCTTGCTAAGTTCATCCAGAAGCGTGTTCTGCGCTTCGGGGGGAAGTTCGGCAAACACGAGGTTGCCCTTCGGCTGCCACTTGCGCCAAACATGCTCGAAGGCGCGGGGATTGAAAGTCGTGAACGCCATGAAGTCCTCCGGATCCAGTGATTTCTCCGAGTAATTGAAATTGCCTTTCGAGTCTTCCAAAGTCGGGTTCTCCTTACGCTTCTGGAGCATCTTGCCGGTCTTGATACGCGGCAGGCTGATTTTTTTCTCCACACCGGGGATCACCATGATCAGACCTTTTTCTACAAGGTCATTCCCGGTGGTGGCCAGGACCAGTATTTTCTCCAGTACCTCGCCGTTGTAATTCGTGTTTCTTACTACTATTGCCATGGCAAATGTTTTATTTATGGTTCAACTTGTCCTTAATCTCGCTCATGCGCTTGTTCCAGGGGCTTTCACCCGTCGGATTCACACGAAGGTCGGTCATGACACTACGTTTTGGGGAAAGCTTCTCCAATGCCTTTTCCCCGTTCTCCCGGTCTTTTGCCAGAAGGTTCTCATAGATGGGGCGGGTGGCGGCATCGATACGGCCGTCCTGTTCCGCATCATCAAGCAGTTTCTTACGCGCGGCAGCGTCATCCGCATCCGCCTTGTCCTGGAACACCTTCAGTTCGCCCTTCAGGCGGGTGACCTCGGCATCAAGGGCCGGGACTTTGCCAGCCTCTGTTTCCAGCAGTCCGATTTCACGCAGGAAATCGTCATCCGTCGCACAGTTCTTGAACCGCGGACGTCTCTTGAGTTCGTCTAAATTCATGCTATTCTCGTTTTGTGGCTTGTGCAGCCGGTTATTGAATATTTGAAATACTTGTTCGGGGGTACTGTCCTCCGGTACCGGGTCAGCGTCATAAATACCGTCGATAAGCCCCAGCGCCAGCGCCTCGTCGGCACGCAGCCAGTGATCCTTGCCGTCAAAATACATCGCGCGGATTTCCTCCTTGTCCTTGCCCATACGGGTGGCATACATCTCGCAAAGGGTATCCTCAAGCGCCTCGATCTCACGGATGCAGTCCTTCATCTCATCCTTGTTGCCGTAACAGCCGCCCTGGACACTGTGAAGCATCAGACGGGCATAACGGCTCATCCGGACGGGCTTGCCGCAAAGGGCGATGACGGAGGCCATGCTGGCGGCGATGCCGTCCACGTAGATGGTAATGTCGGCCTTGCTGTTCTTCAAGGCATTGAAAATGGCGATGCCCGAATAAACCTCACCGCCGTTGCTGTTGATACGCACGTCCACCTTCCCGGTCAGGGCTTCCGCTTCCAGAAGTTCACGGGCAATATCACCGCTGCGCACGTTATCATCGTACTCACCGATGTCACCGTAAAGAAGGATGCAACAGGCATCGGTTCCGGGTATCATATTGAAAAATCTACTCATGTCACTATCGTTTTGGCAGGTCCTTCCCTGCAAAAGTTTACGGTGCGAAATTAGGGGGATTAAAAGCCTTTTTCAAACCGCGTTTTCATCATGGAGACTTTAAAGGATTGCCATGACGCTTTAAAATGTCATCATGCGGAGCGCGTTTTTTTTCGCTCCTTTTCCTTATCAATTTTGCACGTAAAAAAAGGAGGTAATATGGCCGAACTTACAAACGAACAGAAAAAGGCATGGGCGAAAACGCTCTACACCCGCGAGACGCTTACGCAGGCGGAAATAGCCGAGCGTGTGGGGGTTTCACGGGTGACTGTGAACAACTGGATAGGCAAAGGAAACTGGGAGCAGTTGAAGGCTTCCATAACCATCACACGGGAGGAGCAGCTGAAGAACCTGTACCGGCAGCTGGCGGAACTCAACAACGCCATCATGGGAAAACCGGAAGGGGAACGGTTCCCGAACGCCGCGGAAGCGGACACCATTTCCAAACTGTCGAACGCCATCAAGAAACTGGAAACAGAAGTGGGGCTGGCGGACATCATCTCCGTGTTCTCCGACCTGCTCAAATGGGTGCGGACCTACGATTCCACGCAGGCGAAGGAGATCACCCCGCTTCTGGACGCGTTTGTCAAATCAAAATTATCCTGACATGGCAAAGAAAAGACTCACAACACAGGACAGGCTCGCGCTGGACAGCTGGAACGAGCTGGTGGCATCCGTGCGAGAACATTCGGACATCAACCCCACGGACACGGAAACGGAAATCAGGCAGAGGCGGGAAAGGCTGGAGAAGAACGACGAGGAGTGGTTCAAATACTACTTCGCCATGTATTGCACCTGCGAGTCCGCCGCCTTCCACAGGAAAGCCACCGGGCGGCTGATGAGGAACAACCGCTGGTACGAGGTAAGGGCCTGGTCACGCGAGCTGGCGAAATCCGCACGCTCCATGATGGAGATATCCAAACTGGCACTGACAAAAAAGATACGCAACGTGCTGCTGATCTCCAACTCGGCTGACAATGCGGAAAGGCTACTGCTGCCGTTCATGGCGAACTTCGAGGAGAACCAGCGGATCATACAGGACTACGGACAGCAGAAAAAACCGGGAGCGTGGGAAACCGGGGAATTCACCTGCATGTGCGGGTGCTCCTTCCGCGCCATTGGAGCCGGGCAGTCACCGCGCGGTACGCGTAACAAGAACTTCCGCCCGGACTTCATCCTGGTGGACGATATAGACACCGATGAGGAGTGTCGAAACCCGGAACGCATCAAAACCAAATGGAAATGGCTGGAGGAGGCGCTGATACCGACCATGTCCGTATCGGGAAACTACCGCATCCTGTTCAACGGGAACATCATCGCGCCGGACTGCTGCATCAAAAGGGCCATCGAAAAGGCCACCGAACTGAAGGCGAAAGGAATCGGGCACGTGGATATCATCAACATCCGGGGAAAGGACGGGCTGTCCGTATGGTCCGAAAAGAACTCCGAGGAGGATATAGACCTCTTCCTTTCACTGGTGAGCGCGGCGGCGGCACAGAAAGAGTTCTTCAACAACCCGGTGGTGGACGGCGGCGTGTTCGCGGAAATCACCTACGGGAAAGTGCCGGCACTTTCCAGGTTCAAGTTCCTGGTGATATACGGGGACCCCGCACCGGGAGAGAACAAGACGAAAAAAAGTTCCACCAAAACGGTGTGCCTGCTCGGGAAACTCGCGGGAAGGCTCTATCTGATAAAAACGTTCCTGGACAGGGGGCTGAACGCGGAATTTGTCGAGTGGTACATCAAGCTGCTGGAGTTTGTGGGTGGGAAAACCACCGTGTACTGTTACATGGAGAACAACAAATTACAGGATCCTTTTTTCCAGCAGGTATTCCAGCCCATCGTGCGGCGGATACGCAGGGAAAGGAAAATATCACTGTACATCACCGGGGACGAGGAGAAGAAAACCGACAAGGCCACACGTATCGAGGCGAACCTGGAACCGCTCAACCGGGAGGGGAACCTGGTACTCAACGAGGCCGAAAAGGACAACCCGCACATGAAACGGATGGCGGAACAGTTCAAGCTGTTCAACCTCCAACTGACCTATCCGGCAGACGGACCCGACTGCGTGGAGGGGGGAAACAGAATTATAGACCGCAAGGCCAGACAGTCGGAAAAGCCCGTCATTGTCACAAGGAAAAGCACGCGGTCACAAAACAAGTACAGAGTGTAAACTTCAATACCTATCATTATGAGCAAATTTATCGAACTTTCAGACTACGACGCGAGCATACACCGAGAGATTCTGGACGCACTGACAAGGGAGGATGACGCTGTCGTGGAGATATGTGAGGACCGCGCCGTCGCCGAGATGCGCTGCTACCTTTCCAGACGTTACGACTGTGACAAAATATTCACGGCAACCGGTGACAAACGCAACCAGCTTGTCCTGATGATGGCCATCGACATAGCCGTGTACCACATCTTCTGCATACATAACCCGAGGAACCTGTCACCGCTGCGGAAGGAACGCCACGAAAGGGCGGTCGAATGGCTGAAAGCCGTGGCGGCCGAGGAGATATCGGTGGACGGCCTGCCCCTGCTGTCCGAAGAGACGAGGACGGCAAAATCAAATTTCCTTATCAAAAGCAACCGTAAACGTGTAAACCATTGGTAATATGAGCAAAAGAAAGAAAGGGGCCGGAAAGATAACCCAAAGCGGGAACCTGCCGAGGCCCGGGCAGAAAGGACCCGCAACCATCATACTGACACAGCCCAGAAGGTTCGGTATAGACATAGCGGACTACATGCTCGCGGTAAGGGCTTTCGAGAATGTGGACTACTCCAGACGCTTCAGGCTGTACGACCTGTTCAGCGACATACTCATGGACACGCACCTGACAAGTGTCATAGAGAAACGGAAGAATGCCGCACTGGCATCTTCCATAGAATTCCGCAGGAACGGGAAGCCGGACGAGAAGGTGAACAAGCAGATCAGGTCCCCATGGTTCCGGAAGTTCATAGGGGACATCCTGGACGCCAAATTCTGGGGGTTCTCACTCGTGCAGTTCTACCGAAAGGGGGAATGGGTGAACTACGACCTGATACCGCGCAAACACGTCGATCCCGTGCGCAGGCTCATACTGCGACACCAGACGGACACCACCGGGACGTCCTGGGACGAGTACCCGGACCTGTTGTTCATCGGTTCACCCGACGATCCCGGGCTGCTGGTGAAAGCAGCTATCTGGGTGATATACAAACGTAACGACGTGGCGGACTGGGCACAGTTCGCGGAAGTGTTCGGAGCGCCCATCAGGGAATACACGTATCCCACGGATGACGACGAGGCACGGCAGAGGGCGCTGAACGATGCGGACAGCACCGGAAGCCTGTCGGTTTTCGTGCACGCGGAGGATACGGTGCTCAAGCTCGTGGAAGCCGCGAACAAGACAGGGAGCGCGGACCTCTACGACAAGCTCTGCGAGCGCTGCAACAACGAAATCTCAAAGCTGTTCCTCGGAAACACGCTCACCACCGAAGCCTCCGACAAGGGCACACAGGCACTGGGAACCGTACACAAGGACGTGGAGGAGAAAGTGACGCTCTCCGACAGACAGGACATCCTCGACGTGCTCAACTATGACATGGCCGACATATTCGCAATGCTCGGAATAGACACCACAGGCGGGGAGTTCTGCTATCCGGAAAAGAAGCTTATCGAACCGGAGAAAAAGATGTCCATCCTCACACAACTGCGCACGAACTTCAACCTGCCGGTGGGTGACGACTATCTCTACGAGGAATTCGGGATCGAGAAACCGGCAAACTATGACGAACTGAAGAAACGCCAGGAGGAGAAAGCGGCGGAAATCGAGGCGGCGAAGGCCCGAGAGACTGAAAAGACGGAAGAGGATAAACCGGATCCGGAAGAAGAACCGGAACTGGAAAAGCACGGTAAAGGAACACCCAAAGAAAAGAAAAATGCCCTTAAAAACGCGTACAACTGGCTGAAACGTTTTTTCGGGAAAGCCCCGGGGAGAGACGGGGCAGCTTTAGAATGGTGATGAACGACCTCTACAGAATGGAGAACAAACAGGTGGAAACTTTATTCTCGTTCGATGAAGAGGTACTGAAGAAAGCCCTGAAGAACATCTACAGTAAAGACTTCCACCCCCTGACGGAAATCGAGGAGAACCTGTTCGAAGCCACATGGAAAACAATAAACGAGGCGGCGGACAAGGGGTTTGGGACACGAAAGCCCGACGATCCGGATTATGACTTCTACCGGGAAATCCGAATGAACAACGCCGTGTTCGCGGCTTTCAAGGTACACAGGGCACAGAACGACATGGCAGCGCTGCTGCTGGACAAAAACGGAAGTTTAAAGCCGTTTGAACAGTGGGTGAAGGAAGCCATGCCCATAGCCGACCACCAGATGATCCATTGGCTGCGTACAGAATACGACACGGCCGTCATACGGGCACACCAGGCCGCGGACTGGAGACAGTTCGAAAGGGAAAAGGACATATTGCCGAATCTCAAATGGATGCCGTCCACATCCATACATCCGGGAGCCGACCACAGGATTTTCTGGGGGACCATACGTCCGATAGATGATCCGTTCTGGAACGAGCACAGGCCCGGGGACAGATGGAACTGCAAGTGCACGCTCTCATCAACGGATGAAGCGCCGACAGCGGTACCGGACGAAAACGGGCAGAACAAGGCACATGACGGTCTGGAAAACAATCCGGGAAAAGACGGCAAACTGTTTTCAGACAAACACCCCTACATTACTGAAGCGCATCCGGGAGCAAAAAAAGCCGTGGACGCACTGACCAGGCGCATCAACGAAATGATAGCCGAAATGCCGGACAACCTGACGCTGGAGGAAAAAACCGACATCGCCCGCAACAATCTCAAGATAGAAAAGGCACTTGGCGTTACCAAAGGCAAGCCGATGACATACGAACAGGCGAACAAGGGAAAGGAGAACCCGAAATTCGGAAAAGAGGAAGGATACCGCGTGAATTGCCAGACCTGCACCGTGACACACATGCTCAGAAGGTTGGGGTTTGACATCGAGGCAAAACCCAACATCAGACAAAGCGCATACAATGAAATGGCAAAACAAGGTATCACATGGGAAGAACGTTTCCTGAACCGGGACGGAACAAAGCCGGATTATGACTATACCTATAAATGGCAGGTCAGAAAGGGATATCAAGTAATGAATGCAAACCGGCTGAAGGAATACTTCAGGGAAAAATTCAGAGAGGATGGAATATACGAGATATATTGTGCCTGGAAAGGCGGCTCCGCACACGTGTTCTGCGCGGAGGTGACTGAAGGAAAGACAAGGTTCTTCGACCCGCAAACCGGAAAGGATGATGCAAGCAATTACATACAGAGCATGAAAGCGGGCCGTGTGGGAGTGATAAGAATAGACAACAAACTGGTAAATCCCAAAATCATGGGACTATTCATCACCAAATAAACGGGAAGAAAGTGCCAGCCCCTCCTCACCGTCCACCAGACGGCAGGACTGGCCGTCGAACAGAATAAAGGCGGGAAGACCGACAGGCAACTCAAAACCATCCCCGTCAACACAGCCCACGGAATAGATGCTTCCTTCAGGGGAACTGGCTGATAAGACAACGGAGTTGTAACCGCTACTGTTTGCTAATTCCGACACTTGTTTAGGTATTTCCATAACGCAAAAAGGCACATAAAAAACGCCTTGCTGCAAAAGTATAAAATTATTTTTTAATTCAGTCATTCATGGACATAAAAGAATATTCAAAGCTGCTAAAAGCCAAACGGAAAGAACTGGATGGACTAATGAAACGGAAGATGCCGGTTATCGCCGGACGAATGGCAAAAGACCATTTCCAGGACAATTTCCGGCAGGGAGGATTCGTAAACGGGGGATTACACCCGTGGCCGAAAGCGAAAAGGCTGTCCTCGGGACGGACCGATGCGGCAGGGAACTACGGGACGCTGCTCTCCGGAAGGAACCATCTCTTCAGCTCCGTCAAATACATGCCGGGAGAATACCGGGTGAGGGTGGCAAACGAACTCGTCTATGCGCCGGTCAATAACTGGGGAGGAGAAGTGCATCCGACCGTTACGCCCCAAATGCGGCGTTTTGCATGGGCGAAGTATTACCAGGCTTCAGGCAAGGCTAAAAAAGCCGCCACGGGCAAAAGAAAAGGCAAAAAGAAGGGTTCTGCCGCAAATAATGAACCGCAGGAAAATCAGGAAGCGCTGAAATGGAAAAGGCTGGCGCTGACCAAAAAGAAAAAGCTCCGGATAAAAATACCGCAACGCCAGTTTATCGGGGAAAGCCGGGAACTGTCCGAAAAGATAGACCGGAAAATGGAGAATGAAATCAGAAATATTTTAAACTTATAACAACATGGAAGAAATTTTTATCGCAATCATGGAACGCATCGCCGAAAAGATACCTGAACTGTCATACATTGACGAGGACTACGGACAGCTTGAAGCCGGGGCGGAGGAGGACCACTACCCGGTAACCTTCCCCTGCGTGCTCATCGGGAACGCCGAATCGGACTGGAATGACCTCGGTTACGGGGTACAGAAAAGCGAGTCACTCATCACCATACGACTGGCCATTGACTGCTACGATGACACCCACTACACCTCCGGAACCTATGACAAGGTAAGGGAACGCCAGCTCAAGGCTAAAGAGCTGTACAAGGCCTTGCAGGAGTTCCAGTGCACGGAAGAGACCAGCCCGCTGGTCAGGGTAAAGAGCCGGGACTATTCGCTGCCGGGAAACATCAAGGTGTACGAGACGGTTTATTCCTTCACGCTGCATGACGAGTCGGCCATGCAGTAAGGGGAAGGTTCATTCCCCCGTGAACAGGGAAAGCTGGACGGCTGTCAGGCGGGGTTTCTTAACCTTTGGGACGGGCTTCACCTCCAAGTCCTTCAGTTCCCGACACTTGCGCCGGATAATGGACATGATCCGCTCCTCGGAAATGAAAAACTCCTGCCGGGACAACACTTTCAGGGCATCATCAAAACGCAGGCGCTGCACCTCCGTCCAGTAATAGTAACGGCGGCACAGGGCTTCATCACGGAGTTCTATCAGGTTTTTATCTCGTCCTTTGGCCATAAGTTCAGGTATATGCTGCAAAATTAGGCATTTAACCGGGGATGTTAATAAAAAAACGCCGCATCGTGTATGAATGCGGCGTTTTTCTGTTTAGAGTGTGAACAAAATCACATGGTCATCAGTTCGGTGTCATCCTCACCCGGGACAAACGGCTCGATGCGGGTGATCACCTTGCTCTGCACCTTCACCCGTCCGCTGCCATTACAGACCGGACATTTTGCGGATAAAGGAGCTCCTCCCTGGTCCAGGTAAAAGATACGTCCCTTGCCTTCACAACGCTTGCAGGCCATGACGTGCGGCGCGATGTTCTTCGTCTTCTCCATAACTACAACCGGCAGAATGAAGGCTCGATACGGCGCCAGACACCGTTCTCGTCACGTTTATGAAAATAGTAGTTCACCGCGGTCTTGTACACCACATTGCTCTCACGGAAGAGGTCCATGATCTCCGTGTACTCGCTGTCGAAACGGTCCTCCAGCTCATACAGCTTGCTCACCGACTTGTAGTCCAGATCACCCTGGCGGTTACGCTCGATCATGGTCATACCGAGCTGGTACATCGGATCATCGGTACCGAGTTCCCGGCTCATGGCGTAACGCTTCAGGTAATCCACCAGACGCTCGGCGGCGAGGTTGGCACGCTCGTCGAAACTCTTCACCTTGTTACTCCTCACTTCCAGCTTCATGTCACCGTCCACGATGGTGAAACTCGCCTGGTCATCCTTGCGAAGTTGCCCATAGTCACGCATCAGGTCACGGAAAGAGGCGGCTTCCTTCTCTACCCAGTCACGGAAGGCCTTCACGTCATCCACAACTGGAAACAGCCTGTTCTTCACTTCAAGCATGAACTGCGCACGAAGCCCTTCGTAGGCATCGCGACGATTGCGCTTGTTTTCCTTCTCTTCCTGCTGGAGCTGTTTCAAAAGCTCCTTCCTGTCCTGGGCGGACAGGCTTTTTAATTGTTCTTTCAAGTCCATAACTAAAAAATTAAATGGTTATTACTGTTGTTTATTCTCACGTTTGCGGCGGATGGCGCGCAGCTTCACCTGCAACGTGTCCAACGCCTCACAGTCAAGTTCACGGAACTCCATACCAGCGATACGGCTGTCCAGGCAGAAAGCGTTCACCTTGTCCCAGTCGGCCGTATCGATGCCCAGCAGCTGCATCTGGTGCAGTACCGCGGAACGCTTCTGACGGAGAATCTTCCGGAGCTCCTCACGGTAAGTGGGCGGCACCAGCTTGCGCATCCCGGCCACGGCAGCGCTGTATTCCTTCAGCGTCATCTCGCGCAGGCTCGTGGTGCGGCCGTCCGTGTACTGGGAGACGATGCTTTCCTTCAGTGCCTCACGATCCGATGTCGGAAGGCGGTTCAAAAGGCTGTAAAACGCCGAATAATTCTCGGGCTTGTTTAGCCGTTTACGGGTGTTGATGTCTATCTGCATGGTGATGCTGTTCTTTTATTGCTTATTTTAAGGTCATTGATTTCCTTAATCACTCTCTTTACTCTGATAGTACACAAATAATCAAGAAGATGCTCTTTTTCATTTTTTGTACACTTATACTGGTTGAAAAATTCAAATATGTCCATTCTTTTCAGATTTTCATTAACTCAAACTATTCATACCACATCAACACAACTCTATGATTTCACCCACGGCAGAGCGCAGAAGAGTACGCAAGACCGAAGGGTTTCCGCTATCATAGATGACTTCCACACAACACTCGCGACGTGCATTACGTGACACGACCAGCTCGCAGGTCATATTCTCTCCAAGCCATTTCTCCACCACTTTACGGACACCCGCAGCAGTGGTCACAATTACCATTTTTTTACTCATAACTTTATTGTCTTGAAGATTATTCAGTTGCCTTTTTAATTGCATCACATAAAATATCATAAACAGGCTCTTCAGCGCAAACATACCTAAGCGCTTCTTTACATGCCCTAAACAATTCAGGCGCAGCGGCTATTAATTTAGCATTCTCCCGCTGTTTTCTCGTTCCATTCTTATGTCTTCCCTGCGGAATAGGAACAAGAGCCAAAGGATATTCAATAGAGGTGTCTTCTTTTATAAAAATCACACCATCAGGAAAAAGCGGTGTTTGTTCCTCAACAGTTTTCCATTTTATCAAAATTTCTTTTCTACTCATAATTACTCTGTTATAGTGATTTTAATAGTTCCTCTTTAGATGGTGCATAGTTTTTTTCTAAATCGGATTCATAAACTTCAAGCCTATACCCAGCACTTTCTCCTATACGTAGTTTATATTTGCAAAACGGGGTGTATGGTCCATTGGTATCATAATTAAAGTTAGAGGTAGCTTCTACTGTTTCCACCAAGAACTCCTGCACTTTGTTGTTGTAGATACCCCAAACCTTTTGACCGGGCGTGAATTTTGTTTCTATTCTCATATTAGCTCCTTTCCATGATTACTTTGAATTATTCAACTCTTATCCTTCCGGTGTACTGGTTTCCCCGGAACTTCATCCCCTTGGTGAAGCCGCCCGGATATCCCAGTTCCTTGCTCCTCGCATTTGCCAGCAGCAGATGTTCCCGACTAAGGGAGGCTACAAAATCTTTATCCTTTTCCAGTCCAAGCTCTCGGGCCTTCCGGGTAACACTGCGTTCGGAAACGCCAAGCATTTCAGCCAGCTCCCGGTTGAGGGTATTATGATAATGGCGATGCATGATGGAAAGCATATTGCCGTTCCAAAAGATACGGGTAGAATATCCCTTATGCTCGACGAGCCGTCCCAGTGTCCGATGCATGAAAGTACCGTCAGCAACCTTCCGGTGCTTGCAGTACTGTTCACGCTTGTACGCCAGCACACATTCATGGCACCAAGAACTCCGCCCCCCATTCTTCAGCGGATAGAACTCACGCATCCACAACTTTCGACCGCAATGCGGACAGATGCGTTTACGTTTCTGCTTGTTGTTATTCTCACTCATAACTATTTATACTACATTCATCAGTTCATGTTCAAATTCCCACAAGATGGGACAACATTGATATCCGCCTTTCTCACCTGGGCCTGCATCAGCGCCATGGACAGCAACATGCAGACACGTTTGTCAGCCTTGACGGTTCCAGATATGGAACCCATAACATGGTCACCCTTGCCGGTCACGATTGAACCAGCAACCTGCTCAAGCCCGTCCGGATGCTCCTCACTGGCCGCAACGCTCATAAAAGCGCTAAGGTCGTTCTCCTTACAAAAGTTCTCCACGTACCGGCAGAGTTCCATTACTGCCGCTTTCTGTTTCTCTGTAATCATTTTAGTAAAATTTTAATCATTAATAATTATATGTTATTTCTCAAGAATATAGTCGCACTCAAGAACTTTGACACCACCGTAAAATGTCACTTTGGACGTATCAGTGATACCAAAATGTTCTTTATCCGCGAAAATCATATTTTTCACACCGGACTTCATTTGCCGGACAACGTCCTTAGCTCTTTTAGCGGTCCAGTTATGGGCGGCAAAACCAGCCTTGAACTGGTAGGTGGTCGTTATGGCACCGTTCTGGATTCTGGTGGAAACGGTAACGGTACCTACACAATTTTCTATTACTTTCTTCTTTCCCATGATGATTATTTATTTGTTGGTTTCCAATCCACTGTTATAATCGCATCCAATTCACCGCTACCGCCACACACCGGGCAGGGCACATGCACGTCCTCGCGGCTGCCCTCCTCCATTCCCCAGAACCAGCCGTTACCCTTACAGTAACCGCACTTGTGGCCGGTACTGACGAAGTTCTCACGGTTAGGCCCCTTGCACATATAGGTAGGCGGGCAGATATCCAGTTGTTTCTTTATCCTGCTCATGCCTGGCCTCCTTTCTGTCTCGGTCCCGCCACATTCCAATAGTCATAGGCGCCCTTCTCCCAGATTGTGTATTCACCGGTGGCCCCCTGATAACGTCCCTTACTGAAGGCGACGTAGCCCTCCACCCATATCTTCAGGTCGGCATCATACATCACGCTCGTGGCCGCATCACCTTTAGGATTCTTGCCGCGGGCATGGCTGATGAAAACAAACAGCTTGTCCGGAAACTCCTCCTTCAGCTGGATATAGTCACGATACGTCATCTGTGTGTATTGGAAGCTGTCAATGATCACGATGTTGAAACTCTTATGACGCCGGAGCCTGATCTTCAAGGTGGGGATGTCCTCCTTGATGAACGCCAAATGGCGGCTTACCTCGGCCATACCAAAGCGCCGCAGGTTATTTTGGACTGTCAGAGAAGTTCCTTCCTCCAGGGAGTTGAACGCCACACGGTCATACTTGCAAAGTTCCTTGCAGAGCTGCATCACGAAAGAGGTCTTGCCGTTACCACTGTTGCCCCACACGAACCAGCAGCCCCGGACTTCCGGAGTGTCGAAGGCATCCTTCCATTTCCCCTCAAAAGGGAATACGTCATACTTCTTGTTCAGAATGTCCCTGACATTCAAGGCACGTCTCATGCCCGCTTTTTTATTATCCTTTTTCTCTTCTTCCATGGTCAGAACAGTTTTAGTTGTCGGATATTGTCTATTTGATCAAGCACGGCCTGCCGTGCGGCACCCCGCAGTTTCTCGTGGCAGAGCATCCTGCCGAGTGCCCACAGAAGGGCATTCTCACGGGTGGCAAACTGTCCCCATTTACGTCCCGGGTTGAAACCACCACCGGAACCGCCCATCTCCATGTGAACGCCGGCAACCCACCAGCCGTCCTGCTGTCCAACAAGGGCGTCCAGGTAGTCGCGACCATTCTGGTAAACGGTCACCGTCTCGTATTCCCTCAAGACTGGGTAATCGCTCCAGGGAGCAGGAAGCTGCTCGCGACCGTCGATCTTTAAGTATTCAAATTTGTTTTCCATATCCTTAAAATTACGTTTGAACGGTATTTGAACGGGAGTCATTCCCCCACCATGCGTTTCACCTTGTGAATGGACTTCCTCACACGCCGCAAATCAAAGTCACATGTCGAAGCCTCCTTTATCACCTTATCAATGTCTTTTTTGTCAGTCACACCGTTGGCGGAACAGATCGCGAACACGTCGTTCACGTCTGTAGGCTCCAGCTCATAAAATTTCCGTCCGATACGGCTGTAGAACTCCTTGTAGCCAGGCTTCTGGTATCGCAGACCATTGCTGATGCGTTTGGCAATATAATCGGTACTCAAAAACACGACGCCACATTTCTCCTCCAGTTTGTTGTACAGGCTGATGAAGTAGTGGAACACCGGTTCGGTCAGCTTGTCCGCCTCGTCGAACACCAGCAGGGGCGCGTCCATCTGGATGATATCATCCAAAATAAGTCCCCACACCTCACGGATATTATACCCTTCAGTCCGGATCCCGACCGTGCGGGCTATCTCGCGGACAAAGTCACCTTTCTTCATGTCCTCGGAGCAGAGAATATAGAAAACCTCCTTATGCTCATGAAGGTAAACACGGGCGGTGGTACTCTTGCCACAACCGGCCTCACCAGTCACCCATGTGACATTGCGCCAGCGCTGCGCATCGGAGAGCACAGCCGTGATCTCCTGGTAAGCGCCGGTCTCCACGATCTGCCAACCGGTAGCGCTTACACCACCGACCTGCGAGGCGACATTACGGAACATCTCGTCACTGATATTCTCATAACGCCCGTTCAGGATATTGCTCACAGTACCCACACTGACTCCCTTCAGACTACCCGCGGCCTTCGTCTGGCTCGGATACTTCGCCACGTAAGCCCGGAGGCTCTCACTGATGGCGTTCTTCTCTTTCATTGTAATTTCCATAATCAATATTTTTTATCTTGTTATAAATCTGTTCCTTATAATTTCCCGACCACCTTGCGGATGCTCACTTCCTTCTTCTCAAAGCTGTCCCATGTCACGTTGCTGATGACTTTCATGTCACGGCCTATGGAAGGACGGGGCGGCTGGCTGTATTTTCTCGTGCGGCGGTCAATCTGGCGTTGCGCCTCCTTTCCGAGACCTTTCAGGTCAGGAGTACGCAAACCGTTCTGTTCCGGTGCGACACCATGCTCATACTCGATATCTTTGGCGACGACCTGACGGTTTATACGCTCATTGACGACGGCCTCCTGCTGGGTGCGGATGAAACGTTTTTCGGCTTCCGTCTGCTCCTGCTGGGCACGGTGGATCATCAGCGGGAACGAGGCCACACACTCGAAACGCATCGCACCGCCCTTGTCCTTGTAAAGCAACCGTACGCTGCTCATGTCATAGGGATCGTACTGGACATAGAACTTCTTGTAGGTATTACGCCGGCGCCATTCCAGGTCAGGCTCACCGGGAGCGGAGAAAACCTCGTAAGGGTATTTCTTTCCCTGTACCGTGATCTCGATACCGCTGGCGGTGAACAGCGACGGTTTATCGGTTGTGTACCAGAACATCTCCACCATATCAGGAACGCTGACCGGATCGGTGCCCTCGTTCACGCTGGTATTGTACATCTCAATACGGGGGATGCCAGCGGCCGGGTGCTTCATTGAGTTCCACTGCTCACGGGCAGCGGCATACTGTTCCTTCAGTTCCTCCAATGTGGGAAGGGAGTCGATATTCGCATTGATGAATTCCAAATTCGGACAGCTTGTCTCTCTCTTTGCCGTAATGTTCTGCCCGGTGAAACCGAAACGTTTCTTCAATACCTGGCTCTGGAAGCGGTAAAAGATGTTCTCGATCGTCTTAGATTCGCCATTATACGGAGCTGTCGGGCGGTGGATACGGCTGATCTTCGAGAAAAGCCCCAGCGCCGCGTTCTTCTTGTGGCCGCCCTGGTTGTCGCACACGATCTCGTAGGGTTTGTGCCGGCTCGTCTGGATAGCCATGCGGAAAGCATGGTACTGGGCGATATAGTCCTCGTTGTCGCTGATGTAATAGCCAAGAAGCACCTCGCTGTAGGCGTCCACCACCTCGTACACGCTTGTAGTGCACTTGTTTCCGTTCTCATCACGGTAGTAGAGGTTCAGCTTCGTGCCGTCGCCATACCAGAGGCTGTCACGACGGCCCGGAAGGATGGTCCGGTGCTTGCGGTCATAACGCTGGTGCGCCTTCATTTCCCCATAGACCGCATCATACCACAGAGGTTCGACACGCGGGCTGTTGAACCATTCGCGGAGGCTACGGGGACTCTTCAGAGGCTTCCAGCCACGTTCCGGAGCGACACGGTTGTACTCCTCGAAGATCTCCATGTCAGTATAAACCGGAACGCGGCTGCGTTTCAATGCTACAAGGTAACGCCCGCCGTCCTCCTCGATCTTCAGCGTGTTGCTGTTGCCGTATTTACCGCTCACAAGCACACCGTAGTTGTCGGGACGGAACTTGTTTATCAGGGCTTTCAAACGCCCCACACTGCCCGGAAGGCTGTGCCCGTACACCGGACGCCATTCCTCACTCGTGACAAGCAGAAGCTCCCAAAGGTTACGGCGGAAACCGGTCAGCTTGTTATTGGATGAACTCAAGCGTTTGAACTCTTCCATCAGCGCGTTCAGTACCGAGGCATTCCAAGTGTATTCCTTCTTCACATCTACGGGAAGAGCGACCATCTCACCGTTCTTGTCGTAGCGGTACTCCTCAAAAAAGCATTCGGCCTTCTCGTCTTTCTTCACTATGTTACGAATCATTTCCTGTCTCATTTGCTGTTCAGGTTCTCCTTTGAGAAGAACCCAACGTCGTTTATACTTTTCGGGAAGGGAGGAATAGGCATACAGAGCCGGATTATTTTCACCACCGCCACGGGAAACGACATCCAGTTTTTCTCGGGACAGCTGGCTATTCAAAGTGCCTTTGGGCATTATATCCAGCAACTCTTTGTAAGTTACACACAATATATTATCAAAGTATTCCATCTCCCAGCTTGATTATCAATCCTCTAAATCATTCAAAGGGACATGCTTCTTCAGCAGCCGCACGGAGATCCCGAAATTCAACACTACGAGAAGTTCCAGCAGCGGATTAATAAAAAAGATAGAGAGCAGGATCCCGAAACTCATACAGAAGTAAAGTACGCAAAAGCGCTGTTTTCGTTTCAGACGAGCAAACCAGTGCAGCTGGTCGCTGAACAATGTCATCAAATCATTTTTCATGGCTACTTGTATTTTGAGGATTACCACCTACTTTGGATCCACCGCGCTCAATGGCGAGCTTACGAATGGAACGGGCCAGTTTGCTGTTCTTACGGAAGGCAAGCGCATGACTCACCATCACGTTTGTACAGCCCATCAGTTCGGCAATTTTATTCACCTCACCGTATTCTACAACTATTCGTTCTTTCATACTATCTAATATTTAAATTATCGTAGTGGGCAGTCGCGGATTCGAACCGCGGACCATAACCTCTCCATTATAGGAGTTTAGTTTGTTCTACCAGCTGAACTAACCGCCCGAGAAAATTATTAAAGCTCCTTTATCGCATCCTCCGGAACACATATTACAGTCCAAACCTGACCATTTTTCATATAATCGATATTATATTCCCGCACGAACGTACAAATGTTATAATCCCAGTCACGAACTATACCATCAATGATCTCACCATTTCTCTTGGTGATTCTCACACTTTGTCCCTTTTTAAATTTTGCTTCCATTTTGCTTCTTTTTAAATTCTCATTGTTACCTCAAGCCTTTTTTGTAGCTTTGGGGCGTGTTTAAACTTTAATCACGTGACAAATATAGTCTAAGTTTCTTAGACAACAAAGTATTAATCCAAATAATTTAGATTTATGAGCGTTTTTTCTAAGAATCTTAGATATTTAAGGGAGAGTAGGGGACTTAAATTAGATGAATTTGAGTTTCTGGGTATCAAAAAAGGTACAATGTCAAACTATGAACTGGGTAATACAGAACCTAAATTGAGTTTGTTATGTGAAATATCTAAGTTTTTTAGAATATCAATCGACGACTTTCTTTTAAAAGATATAGAAGCCGAAAAAATTACACCAGTAGTAACGGAAACAGCTCCTCCAGAAACAGCTAACAATAATTTTAGGGAGCTTCTGGATATTTTAAGGGAAAAAGACTCCACCATTCGAGAAATGGCAGAGGAAATAGGGATGCTCAAACAGACAATTACACAACTTAAACAGGACAAGTCGGGGCGTGTTTCGGATGCAAGCGATTCTACGGTTGCCAATGCCATCTAAAACGTGTTTTATGGGGAAAGGGAGGCAAAAACAGTTAAATCACTATTTTACAGCAGAATATATAAAAATACAGGGGAGTAAATAAATATTATCTATATACAATTTACCCCCTACAATATTATAAAAACCGATGAATACCAAATAAAAAAAAGATATTTCCCCGTTTTATTAGAACAAAATAGGCACAAAAATGAATAACCAAATGAATAACCAATCAAAACATTTCGTTTTTGTAATAGCTTAAATGAATAACCAAATGAATAAGCAAGTGAATAACCTTTCCACTTTTTAAGACGTTCAAAGCGTTCAAACGGATAAATACAGCTTTCCATCATAGTTTGACACTTATAAGGGCAAAAAAAAAGCCGCTTTTGCGGCTTTTAATTGCGTTCTAAGGCATTTATCCCTTTCTGGTACATGTTATCAAGCGAGACTGAATAATCATTGCACGTTTCGTGTATTTGGCAATGTCATCAACCAGTCCAGCATGTAAAAGACTACTCTTAGTGATTCCGACCTGTTTCTCCGTCAGAGTTTCAAAAATGGCCGATATACTACCAAAGTAGATGTTCTTTTTCTCAAAAATCAAATGTACATGGATAACTTTACTCATGATATACGGTATTTATTTCACTGCAAATATACCAAATATCAACTATATGGAATAATTTCAATAAATAAAAATAGGAGAGAAGCGAAGCGCTCCCCTACTCCACTTGCATAAATTACACCATTTGGTTATCTTTGTATATGGAAGTATGACCTGGGCAAAGCATCGGAGTAAAATAATACCATACTGCCTGAATTCTCCCCTACTCCACTCCTAATGTAAAGAGATTCATTTGAACGGCGTTCAAACAAGGTTCAAATGTAAGCTCGATGTAAAGCGATGTAAACGCTTCGTTTTTCCACCCAGCTCACTCCTACCCCGTTCTAACGCTTTGAAAACCAAAGCAATCAGATATTTTCAGACCGACCGAACTTTGACACGCATCGTTTCTCCCCCCTTATAAAGAAAGTAGTTCAAATAATTCCGCTCCCTTTTCTTTTCCTTGTTCGAGCGGATATTTTTCATAAAATTTCTGTGCAAATTCATCAAGGATTTGTTTGTTCAATTCATCAATAGCTGTTTGAGTGGGTGACACAATAAATATTCTCCCTAATCCTCCCAATGAAAGGTATTCACCATCAATGAGTGTCAATTTCTTATCCCAAGCGTCTGCCCAATTCCTTTGAATCAATGTGGATAGTGCCAGAGCCTCCTTTTTAGCAACTTTATTTTCGATATTTGGCTTCCATGTAGGAATACAAACCTTCAGTGCTTCAATTTGTTTCCGTTGAAAATCGTTTAGTGGTTCTACCTGTGCGTCATCTTCTTTTGCAAAAAGGTTGTTGTAGATGATATGGTCTATCCTAAGTTCTGGCATTTGATAAAGCATATTACAAATGCCATTGATGTGGTCAGTGTCAATATGTGTTACTACCAAATAGTCGAGATGACAATGAAGCGTATCTGTAATGATAGCTTTTATTTCAGGGGTGAAACAATGGCAGTCCACCATCATCGAATAGTATGTATCGTCTTCCTTATCTATAAGGCAGAATATACAATCTCCGTTACCAGAAGCGGGAAAAAGAAGTTTCATATTATAATTGAATGAGTTCAATATTATTCATTATAATTACATATCATTGGAACTCGGACTTTCCTTTACCAAAATATTTTGTAATATTTTATTCAAAGGCAATTCAATGCATTGATTACCAATATCTAATTTACCAATGATTTATATATTCAGTTCTTACTTTTACATATTTAGCCAATTTATATCCTTTTTTTAATTCGATGTAATAGGTTTTCCCAGACAAATGCGCCTTTTCCTGTAATGTCATACAAAATGAATTTATTGAATAAAACTCTTTTTGGCATAATCGAGTTATTTCATCATAATAGATAATCATAAAAAGCTGTGTCATTGCATTTTTATTTTCACCTGAATTGAACATCTTTTCTAGTTTCTGAGCTAATTCGTCTATATTCATAGTTTACTATTTGTTTTATTGATCTATTCTTTTATTATTAATTTTCCATGAATCTAATGCTAATTCAAGTAAAATACTCTGACGTTTAGAGATTGTTTCAGAATTCCATTCAGAAAAACTATAACCTGTATTAACTTTAAATCTATTTATAGCAGTATTAACACCTATATAGAAATCATCATCTAACATCTGCGTAATAAGAATAGAAGATTTACAGTATTCTGCCTGCTTTTTCTCAAACCAATTATCAGAGAGGTTATTGCATTTGTTTAAAGCCTGATTGATTGTTCCTTCTATCAATGTTACATTTCCCAATCTATAAACTTGAGTATAATAAGCTGTCGCATCTTCATAATTAATATAATTTCCATCCTTCGGACTTTGAGGCAAAATATGTTCTATTTGATAATCATAAAAACTATCCTTTAAAGGCAAATTACATTTTGCAGCAAGAGTATTTTCCATTTTTCCTAAAATATATTTTTGACGATATAAAGGATTATATTGATAATGATTAATGTTTAAAAATGCCGTTTTAAAATCAACAAGTTTATCTTTTAAATATGGTAGCATTGTTTCATCCAAAATATCAGCAATATCCTGTATTTCATATTTATTCCTCAATTTTTGAGCCCAACGGACAAATTGTCCTTCATTACTTTTTGCCTGTATGTGCATTGTAACCGTATAAAAGAAAAAACTTTCTATCTGCTTTGCCAGATATTCCAACGCATTTTGACCTGCATTTTGATGTAATGCCAATAAAAGAATCAAATGTTGGCGCGATTTTACTTTGTTCACCAATCCAATATGTGATATATTAGGATAGTTACTACTATATTCTTCAGTAGCACAAACTAAATTTGAATATCGTTCAGATAATGTTGCTAATTCTTTTGCAAACTCAATCGGTTTAGTTTCATATGAGGTAGCTTTCTTCCCTTCAGGAGATATGAGCCACTTATAGATTGAATCTTCACGTAAAATTTCTGTACCAACTATATAACGTGCGATGAAGAAATATCGTAAAAAACGCATTGGCATGTTTTCTTCACCACATTTATGCAAATTCTCGCCTATTTTCTTCCATATATCTTTAATTCTATCAAATTTAGATTCAATAACATTACTAAATAGAAGATTCTTTATTAAATCCATTGCATTCAACCCTGCACCTCGCTGATTGATTGTCTCAAAAATTTTTAGTGCGCTACTTAGATTTTCAGACAAGATCTTAACTAATTCTACTTTTGTTAGGAAATATCGTATATCTTCAATAGTTTTATCAATTCCTAAAGTAGAAATTTTATCAGAATAAAAAGTTCTTATTGTTTTATAAGCTTCTTGCATTCTAATAATAGAAGGAGTTGTCTCTTCATTAAAATTGGTATTAGTTATCAAACTATCTAAGAAATCTTTACTTTCAGGATATTGCAATTCTAATCTCACATTATCTTTACCTGTCTCTAAATCATATTCATATAAAAGACTTTTAATCTTACTTAAAATCTTATCCTGACTTTCATTCAATTCTATTTGAGATAATAAATCTCTAATGGCACACAATGATAAAACAATCGTTGTTAGACGTTGTTGTCCGTCAATTACATCATATTTCCCATTATTGTTTTTTACGATAATTATGGAACCTATAAAATAACTTTGCCCTGACTCAACTTCATTGTCTATGTCTTGAAGGAATTGCTCAACTTCATCATCTTCTTTCCAAACATACTCTCTTTGATAGTCCGGCACTACAAAAAAATAATCACTTAATTTAGCTATTGATAATACTTCTGCCTTAACTTCCATAACAACATGTATATTAATGTTTTTACAAAAATAATCAAATCATTTGAAAATTAATATCTGAGATTCTCTTAAGGAAATGTTTTTTGTAAAATAAGATATTAAGTACTTTTATTTGTAACCATTTTGTCCAAGTTGCCATAATTCCTCAGCACTATCTATACAATGTATTTTAGTTTATCAAACCCAAATCACAAATGTGTTGCGCATTTCTTACCTGAGAACCTTGGTTAATAAATTTGTCACAAAATCAATCAATGCTTGAAATGATACAGACTCCGGTTATAGTGACATTTGCCAATCAGAAGGGAGGTGTAGGAAAGACTACCCTCTGCGTCACCTTTGCCAACTATCTGGTGACAAAGGGTGTAAGGGTTGTGGTAATAGACTGCGACTTCCAGCACTCCATCATGAAATGCCGAAAGGCTGACATCAGAAAATACGGCGAACAGGATATGCCCTACGAGGTATGGGCATACGAAGCAAACGACAAGGCAATGATGACTTCCCTTATGGAGAAGCTTCACAATGATCCTGAAATTGACGTTGTTCTGATGGACACACCGAGCAGTCTGAAAGCGGAAGGACTGGTACCCATGTTCGTCAACTCGGATATCATTATTGTTCCATTTCATTATGACCTGGTAACCGTTCCGTCCACGGCCAGTTTCCTCATGTTTGTTGACCGGCTGAAAAAGGCTGTCGGTGAAAGGATGAAAGCCAGACTCTTCATCATTCCCAATCTGAATGACGGAAGAATCGGCAAGCGTTCCGAACTGCTTATCTGGGACAATGCAAGGGATACCTTCTCCAACTATGGATACGTCACTGCGAAGATTCCCAAACGTGCGGATATGGAACGGTTCAGCACCATGGCGGCACTGGATATGCAGGCCGCTATCGTTACACCGGTCTTTGATAAGGTCTATCAGAGTATCTTCGATACACTTCAACCGATAAGGGAAAAAGAACTCAAAGGCATACAGCTGACGGAAAATCTGAATCCCAAACCTAAGAAGAAAAAGAAGGAGCAGCCGTCTGATGAAGCTTCACAGGACAGTAACGAAAATCAGAATAAAGAACCAGAATAATCAGTAAACTTCAATAACCATAGCACTATGAGTAAGGATATACCGGAAATAGATGACCTGACAAAAGGCATCAATGATTCAGAACTTATATTGACGGAAGATACCGCAGGAACGCAGGTTGAGCAAAAAGAAAATAATAATGCAACACAGAAAAAGGATACTGCTGTTTCCCTTTCGGATACAGGATGCTGGGATGACTTCATGGAATTCCTGCAATCGGACGGTTCGGGAACGGACAAAACTGAAAGGCTTGTCTGCAAGCTTGACCGTGACCTTGCGGATTCACTGGACGACTGCGATATACATGGCAGATGCCGCTCTGACCTGGTGAATGCCATCGTAAGGGCATTCTTCAAGTCCTACCTGCCACGTCTGGCAGAATACAGAAGGGAAAAGAAATCATTGTTTAACAGTTATAATCTGTAGGATATGAAAAAAACAAACTGGACCGACAGGATGCTGGCCGCTCTTGTTGAACTGTATCCGGTAGAGACCACAGCCTATACCGCTGCCGTTCTCAATCTTAGCGAGTCAACAGTCAAGCTGAAAGCCCGAGAGCTTGGACTTGTAAAAATGGCCAAATCCAAATGGATGGAGCGTGCAGACTATATCAGAAACCATTTCCAGGAGTGTTCCTTCTCTGAGATAGGGAAAGCTCTCGGCATTACCCGGATGAGTGTCGGACGCATAGCCGCTACACTCGGACTGAAACGCAGCAGTGAAGAAAAGCATCTGATTTCCTCACGTATCCGTACCCAGATGGTAAAGAGGGAAAGACGGCGTATCGTCTTCGGACTGGAACCGGTAACGGGTATCCGTGTCATTTCAAACAGGGCAAAGGTAAGGGTACGCTCAAACATGAAGTCAAACGGATACATCATCAGTGAGGAACACAACGTGATTTATTATACCGGCACTACAGAACGCAGGGAATGTCTGGAAAGCCGGGGCATCAGACTGGGACTGCATATCCTTCCGTTTCCGGAAGACAGCTCCGCTATTTCATCCAACATCATATTACAACAGCCATGCAGTACGGACAGATAGTATTCCTTCTCTTCGTGGCAATGGTATTCTACTATGCGGCAATGATTTTCATGGACTTCCAGAGGGCTAAGACCGCACAGAATGCCGAGCAGGACAGCCATAAAGAAGAGGACATTGACATATCGGAAGAGGCACGAAGCTTCAGGCCGATAAGAATAAACCGGGATGAACCTGAATCCAAAGAACAAAGTTCAGAACAGAGTAATACGGAAAATCCCGAATCAAATAATGAAAGTAATAATCCTGATGGTGCAGAAAAATCTGAATCCCAATCAGAATCTTCCAGACATGTTTACCGGGAGGCCATCATGACTGACGGCATTCTGGTTGAGAATATCATTCAGGAAATAAACAGGTTGGCAGAGACCGGTACCAGTGATCTCGGTGCCGTTATCTTCAGCTGTGAGAATGCCTGATATATATACCGTTCCTTTAGTGACATCTGTTTCTTTGGCGATGAAATCATTTAACATTATTCAGAAATGCAGATAATAAAGAAAAGTGCCCGGAATCTTACGGAGCGATTCATCGGTTCAAGTTTTGGACAGAAGTGTGTGGTGGCGGCCATTGCACTGATTATTTCCACATCCAATGCAATGGCAGGAAGCAAGGGTGCCGCAGGTTTTACCAAGGCCACTCAGGAAGTCAGTTCCTACCAAACTCCGGTATCGAACCTGATGAAGGCCATTGCTGCCGTTATCGTTCTGGTCGGTGCCTTCAACGTCTATTTCAAGATGCAGAACGGAGACCAGGATGTGAAGAAGACCATCATGCTTACCATCGGAGGCTGTATCGCATTCATCGCACTTTCGGAAGCTCTTCCGCTGTTCTTCCAGTAATCCTTTCCCGGCATGACAATGAATCAGGAAGGATACCCTGTGTTCAAGGGATTGCAGAAACCGCTGGAGTTTATGGGCATACGCGGCCGTTTCCTTACTCTGGCAGCGGCAGCCATAGGCGTATCATTCGTAGGCTTCATCGGTTTCTCAATCGCTTTGGGAAAGGTTGCAGGGTTCATAGCCATGATGGTCATGGCACTGGTAGGACTGATAACCATCTACATCAAGCAGCGTGGAGGACTCCACAACAAGAAAAGGGCAAGAGGCATCTATATCTACAGAAGCCTGAGAAAAGAACAGTAAATCACTTTATACAGTATGGCACACAAAAGGAAAAGAATATTTGACGGACTCTATGCGCAGCTGGAGGAGACGGACGGCAATGTCGTGCTGTTCTCGGCCAGAGGCGAGCCGTCCGTTATCTTCGAGATAACCAATCCGGTCCAGCAGCTCTGTACGGATGCGCAGCAGTACATGCTGTTTCATGACGTGCTATCCAATATCCTTCAGACCATCGGTGAGGGATATGCACTGCAGAAGCAGGATATTCTGTGCAGACAGGCATATCACCATGACGTGCCGGACGATGCGGAGTTCCTGACAAGGAGTTATTTCAGATACTTCGAGGGAAGGGAGTTCACAGAGATAAGGACTTTTCTTATCCTCACCCAGGAGGCTCAGAGAAGCCAGTTCATCCAGTATGACCCGAAGAGATGGCTCGATTTCCATGCCAAGGTATCAAAGACGGATGATATTCTGACAGAGAAGCATATCCGGCACAGAAAACTCGGCAAGGAGGAAGTCAGCGAATACTGCCACCGTTTCATGGCATTCCAGTTCCGGCACGGACCGTTCTCGATGACCAACTTCAAGGCTTCGGACGAATATCTCAGGACAGGTGACCGTATCATCCGTTCCTATCCGCTGGTCGATATTGACGAGATAAACCTGCCTTCCATGGTAAAGCCGTACACGCAGATGAACATCAACGGCTACGGTATCGCAACCGACCTGCTTTCTTTCCTCACCGGCGTCCCCTACTCGGACTGTGTGGTGTTCAACCAGGTCATTCAGATACCGGGACAGAGGAAGCTGCTGCGCAAGCTACAGGCCAAGGCGAAGCGTCATGGTTCCATGCCGGACCCGAGCAACCGTATTGCAAAGGCCGACATTGAGGAAGTGCTGGACAGGCTGGCCGTTGACAGTACCATGCTTGTGTACTGCAACTTCAACATTCTGGTGAGCTGTCCGCCTGACAAGGTTACTCCGGTAACTTCCTTTCTAGAGACAAAGCTGTACGAGTGCGGCATCATGCCGTCAAGGACGGCCTACAACCAGCTGGAGCTTTTCATGGACAGTTTTCCCGGTAACGGCTATGCCTTCAACCCGGACTATGACCTGTTCCTGACGCTTTCGGATGCTGCACTTTGCTTTTTCTTCAAGGAGCATCTGAAGGAGTCTGAGGATACACCGCTGACTACATACGACACCGACCGTCAGGGACTGCCTGTATGCATTGACATTACCGGCAAGGAAGGCAAGAAGAAAATGACGGACAATGCCAACTTCTTCTGTATCGGCCCTTCCGGTTCCGGCAAGTCCTTCCACATGAACAGTGTGGTACGCCAGCTTCTGGAACAGAATACGGATGTGGTCATGGTTGATACGGGTGATTCCTACGAAGGTATATGCGGATATTACAAGGGTACATACATATCCTACTCAAAAGAGAAGCCCATCTCCATGAATCCGTTCAAAGTTACGAAGGAGGAATATGAACTCAATTTCGGTGAGAAGAAGAACTTCCTCAAATCACTGATATTCCTGATATTCAAGGGTAACGCATTTCCTTCCAAGATTGAGGACATGCTGATAAACCAGACTATCGTAGAATACTATGAGGCCTATTTCAATCCGTTTGAAAAGTTCAGCGACAGTGAGCGTGAGGCATTGAGGCAGAAACTGCTGGTCGCCGCCAAGATGGAGGATGACTATGAACAGTACACGCACAGCATGGAGGACATCGACAGGCAGATAAACACGGAAGAGGTTCAGGAGAAGGCTGAAAGCCGTGCCCTGCTGCTGCCTTCCGAAGTACGCCGTCTGAAGCTTATCCGACAGTGCCGTTCACTGACTGCTCTGATAAATGATGAAGCGGCCACAGAATCGGAAAAGGAACGTGCACTTAATATCATAGAAAAATATAAGAGAGAACTTTATAACAATTCCATGCTGATTAAGATAGACAGGCAGATTGACCACATGGAGGAACAGAAGCGCAGGCTGAAGGTTCAGGAACTCTCGTTCAATTCCTATTATGAGTTTGCCTTGGAACGCATACCGCAGATTACACAGCTGGAGAAAATCAGTTTCAATATACATGACTTTGCGGCCATACTGAAACAGTTCTACCGTGGCGGCGAGCTGGAGATGACGCTGAACTCCGACCTGGACATTAACCTGTTTGACGAGCGTTTCATTGTGTTCGAAATAGATAAAATAAAGGATGATCCGGTGCTTTTCCCGATTGTGGTGCTGATTATCATGGACGTGTTCCTGCAGAAGATGCGTATCAAGAAGGGACGGAAGGCTCTTATCATCGAAGAGGCATGTCTGCGACATGTAAGTCTTGTATATGATTGTTTAACATTCCATTCCACGCGCTGGAAATAGAACGATTAAACCTGTTGTTTCGTCAACAGTAGCCTATGGGAACGTGCGATAGTAAGCAATGAGGTCGTGCGATAGCAGAACCAACAATGAAGCCCTTCCGAAAGGAGAAGTCAGAACCGCGAGGGAACGACAACTGCCGTTAGTATCGAGTGGCAGGGGAGCTAGGCTGAATGGTATGAATAACGTAATGTGAACCGTTGATAAACGTCGTAACTTCGAATGAGCTGTTAATGATACTGGGCTCTAACCCAAAAGGGACGCAGTCGGATAACCTTCTTCATGCTAAGGTTACACGAACATGATGACTGCCGGCGGATAGACGGATTCTAACCCATTCGTTTGTCATATACAAGAAACATGGTAAACCCGTATTTCTCCTGTATAACAGCAGGTAAGCAAACCGTAAGGAAAGCCGAATGAAATGCGGGCAGAGGAATGTGGAAAAAGCGAATGCCATTCTGTAATGGAGCGGATAGAGGTTGAAACATCACCTCACACGAAAGTGGGCTGACTTCCGCAAGGTGACTTTTTACAAGAAACTTTTAGAACTTATTTAAAGGAGAAAAGCAAATGAACGAAAGTAAGACATCGTGTGCATCTACTGACCAAAAGTGGAGCACTTGGGAAAGCATAGACTGGAACAAGTGCGAAATAGCGGTTAATAAGCTACAAGCACGTATTGTAAAAGCTCAGAAAGCAGGCAAACACGGCAGGGTGAAAGCTTTGCAGTGGATGCTGACGCATTCGTTTTACGCTAAAGCTTTAGCGGTAAAACGTGTTACATCGAACAGAGGCAGTAAAACTGCGGGTGTTGATAAAGCTGTGTGGGCAACTTCCAACAGTAAATTCAAGGCCATCAGCGAGCTAAGAAGAAGAGGCTATACCCCTCAACCTCTAAGAAGGATACATATTAAAAAGAGTAACGGGAAGTTGCGTCCATTAGGGATTCCGACGATGAAAGACAGGGCAATGCAGGCATTGTATCTGCTCGCATTGGAACCTGTGTCAGAAACAACTGCTGACAGCAACTCCTACGGATTCCGTAAAGAGAGAAGTGCTGGCGATGCAAGAGAACAATGTTTTTGCGTCCTTGCCAAGACAGCTTCTCCCGAATGGATTTTAGAAGGAGACATCAAAGGTTGTTTTGACCATATCAGTCATGACTGGCTGTTGGAAAATATTCCAATGGATAAAGTCATGCTGAAAAAATGGCTCAAATGCGGTTTCGTTTTCAACAAGGAATTATTCCCTACGGAAGAAGGAACTCCACAGGGTGGAATTATCTCGCCAACTCTTGCCAATATGACATTGGACGGTCTGCAAGCAATGCTCGCAGAAAAGTATTATAGGAAATCCGTTAAGGGACAAGTATATTATCCAAAGGTTCACATGGTTCGATACGCGGATGATTTTATCATTACGGGAAGGACTAGGGAAGCATTGGAGGAAATAAAGCCGTTAGTGGAGAACTTCCTTGAAAGTCGGGGACTTACTCTATCAGAAGAAAAGACAAAGATAACCCATATTGAAGAGGGCTTTGATTTTCTCGGGTACAATATCCGTAAATACAATGGAATACTTCTAATAAAGCCGTCCAAAAAGAGTCTGAAGGGATTCATGGAGAAAATCAGAGGAATCATTGATTCCAATAAAGGTAGTAAACAGGAATCTCTTATAAGACTTTTGAATCCGGTAATAGTCGGTTGGGTGAATTACTACAAGAATTGCGTGGCTTCGGACACATTCAGAAAAGCTGATTACTTGATATTTGAAAAGCTATGGCAATGGGCCAAGAGACGACATCCCAAGAAAGGTAAATATTGGATTGCCAGCAGATACTTTACACGAATAAAGAATCGTAACTGGTGCTTTGTGGCGAACTTCAAAAGGGGTAAAGCGGATGATAAGATTGCCCTCAAAAGACTGTACGACACGAAAATCACCCGATACGTAAAAGTGAAAGGTGAAGCCAATCCTCTCGACCCTGAATGGAAAGAATATTTTGAAAAGCGCAAGACTTACAAGATGCTCAAGTCGCTTAATGGTAGAAAATCATTGCTGTATATGTGGGAAAAACAAAATCATTTATGCCCCATATGCGGAGAACCCATAGACAAAGAACACTCGTGGGGAACTAATGAAAGAATTGTCAATGGAAAGAAAGTTAATTTCTTGGTACATGACAGTTGCAGAAGAAAAGTCATTCAACTTAAATAGATGTAACAATGAGCTGGTTTCTATTAGATAGAAATTTAAAGTTGCTTGAGCCGTATGATTGGAAACTTTCACGTACGGTTCTTAGGGGGGAAAGGGGCAGTAATGCCCCCGACCTACCCGGCATATATACATGGGTAAACTAAACCTTAAACTTGGTTGTTTAGTTTACCCATGCTTCAGCTGTTCGACTTTTCTTTTTACCGAGAAGTCATTACATAAAGATTTGCCAGTCGTTATACTTCGATATTTTTACAAGGATCGAAAGACTCATGTTCTCCATGAAAGACATAACCCAACTGATTTGATATGCACATGGTATTGCCTATCCTCACATCCGCATTATAGTGAGAATGACCATATATCCAGAAGTCAATACCGCTATCCTTGATATAATCTTCCAATTCTACGGTAAAGGCTCCGTTAGCCAGACTGTCGGCAAACTTGGGACATTGCATTTGGAAAGACGGTACATGATGAGTGACAACTATCTTTTTCCTGGCGTTGCTGGATGAAACGGCTTCTTTCAAAAACGCAAGGCACCTTGCGTGCTCACGGTTGAAGTCTGCAAACGTGAGAAGCTCTTCATTGAAGAAGATGCGTCGGAAGTCGCTTATGACTTGTTCCGTATAGTATGCCTCCTTCAAGGGAATCTTAGACCACAAAGTTGTTACGATGAAGTCGATGTCTTCTACGTGTACAACAGCATTATAATAACTGTGAACGTTGGGACGTATTTCAAGACAAAAACCATCGTTAAGATTGGCAATGTCATAGTATTTATAGAACTCATGGTTGCCCATGCAAACTATCACCTGCTGATAGTTCTCCGAAGCCCAATCCCAAAATGGATGCTTAGAATAGTTCTCGTCCCCCAGGTAGCCGATGTCTCCTGCAAGAACGAGAATATCCCCTGTTACTTGCAAGGGATTCTCCTTCAGGTATCTCCAGTTGTCGGCAAACTCTAGATGGAGGTCTGACGCATATTGTATTTTCATAACTGTTCTGTTATAAATAATTCATCTAATTGTTCCAATAAAGCCTCGATGAATGATGAATTCTGATCAAGAGCCTTTGCAAGAGGCTCTGAAAGCGTGTTCCAATCATTTCTTATTGAGGTTACAAAATCTCTTATGCAAGCAACAATCGATTCGGGAGCGATAATCTCGTTGTCTTCCATGATGACCACATTCTTCAACACATCAGACCGATGCTTCTTGATGTCTTTACTATTGACATGCTTTCCGTTAGCTTTGTCTTGCAAAAGATTGAGGTAAGCACGTGCTTTTAGAGCTATGAGCGCAGCAGAGTCTGCATGACGAAGCCCATTGGTCAGCTTGCTATGCTGGATGGTGAAGTGATAGAAATCATCATCCATGATGATTGCACTTAGACTTGATGTTTCCTCGTCAACGGGGAGAGGCTCAACAATCAGTCCTTTCGGCTCGCCAAGAATGTCAGGATGCCGTGAGAGCAGTTCTATCATTTCGGGATAGTCTGGTTTTCCGTTGACAAAACGATACAGTTCGTACTTTGGAGTTTCGCCTTCTTCCTGCTTGCGTTTCTCTGGACGACAACCACCTTCTCGTATAAATTGCCAGAAATGCTCTGCAAAGTCGGCTGTCATCTTCTCTACAACAACTATCATGTCAATGTCGTGGGTGGCACGCGGACGTACTGTCGTTCCAGTCATGGTGATGTCGCAAGCAGTTCCACCAATGATGACATAGTTATCTGAATAGGCTTCAAAAGCCTCACGAAATTTCTCTAATCCTTCCATTCTATTTCATTAATTAAACGTTCAACTTCGCCTTCCACTCGTGGGTCTTCGTCCTCACGCAGAGAAATGGCCAAAGATAATCTGTCAACCCATTCGGCTTTTGTACCAATAGTGGTGACAGGTGGGTATTTCCATGCTTCAATGATGATGTTGCCATCAAATTCGTTTGGGCGCACTAAGGTTCCCGATGATTTGAATTCCCGTAGTTGTTTGACAGGTACCATGATCATTCTTTCCGGATCGGGATTCAGCCACGTGTAATGTGCAAGGGCATTGATGCCACATACTGGGAAATTATCGTCTGAAAGCAAATCGTCACAATAAATGCGTTCTTCAACAGGGTTAACGAGGAACGACTGGGCTTGCTTCCACAATTCCATTCCTTTCTTGTCAAAGTGGATGACCTTCCGCTTAGAGCCTCCAGATACTTTTTGGCAAAGCCCCAAGTCTTCGAGGCAAGTAATACCAAGTGTAATGCTTGCGTAGGAGTACGGAATTTTGTTCTCAATATCACGTGCAGCCAATCCTTCGATACTCTCTATCTGAAGATGATAGAGCAGCAGGTATTGTGCGACAGGCGTTAAAACCTTAGCTTGTTTGGTTTTACGAATGCGCTCATTAGCCAGAAGCATAGGCAAATGGACGTATTTGTCAGATACAACGAAATACACGTCTTTGTCGATCAGTCTCTGCCGTTCATAGGCAGGACAAGTTGGCAACAAGAATACGGTAGGAAGCTGGAATAACGAAGTAAAGTTGTTTGCTGTAACAGACAAGCCACGTGGGGTAGCTACTTTATCTTTAGGTTCTGCGAATAGCAATGGCATACCATGAAACTCTCCATCGTAGAACTTGTACGACAACATTTCTCCGATGGTAACACCTTTCATCTGCGCCTTGCTTCGTTCTTGCAGTTGTATAGGTCTTCCTAATATGGCGATCTCTTTCATTTTAACCATTCTGCATTATTTTAATACATCATTAAAATGATGCAAAAGTATTAAAATAATCTGAGATAACCAAAGATTTTCAGACAATTTATATAAGATATGCGTCATCCACCATATAATCATAACGAACTTCTCCCATACACTTACATTCCATCGAAGAGATTTAGTAAACATGCTTCATAATGTCAGTGTGACATTAACCTTATTACCACCATTTCGAAACTTTATAGTATGATTATTGAAATATTATCATACTTCTATTATAATCTGTGTTAAGACTGAATTGGTTTTTCGTGTGTTTTTTCGTCAATCATATAAAAGTCTGTTCCTTTGCAATGCTTTTGGGAGTTCTCCTGCCTTTTGAGAGTATTTCCGAGTATGATAACAAACAAAGGATAACAATTAAATATCAGATTGAAAAATGTCAGGATTCGTAATTTTTGCGCTCGTCCTCACCTTTGTCTATGTGGTCTACTTTGCTGTAATGATCACACTAGACCTCCATGGCAAGAAGGATGAAAAGAAATCAGAAGAAGAGACCTATGATGTAGGGGATATGACCAACGAGGAACAGCCTGTTGCAATAGAAGAACGCAACGACAATCCTGACGAAGGTGATATGACCTTCATCGAACAAATCACAGATGATGGGCTTAGAGTTGTTAACCCAACTGGGAATGTAACTCCCCACTCTTCTTTTATCGAAGAACCACCAATAACGGAACAGCCATCATCAACGACAAGTGAAGAACTCAACGAGAAAAACGATGAATTCCTGGAGCACATTGAACCAGAACATCAATGTAGTTACCTCTCAGAAGAGTTTATGCAGAATCTCAACAATAAGCACAACACCCGAAAAATAGAAAAGAAGAATGCCAGAGATAAACTGTAAAAAGAATCATTTGTTTGCCATATTGTCGATATGTGTCATGCTCTTCCAGCCAATGTTGGCATCAGCCAAATGCGGAGGTGTCGATTACAGCTGGGGAGCAGACGCACTGAGCAATGCTCATGATTTTACGGTAACAATGATGCTCTATGTTGTCTATCTGGTGTATGCCATAGCAGCCATCGTAGGCATCATAGGAGCTTTACAAATCTATATAAAGATGAATACAGGCTTAGGGATGAGTATGTGAAACTGAGACGCGAAAGGCAAAAGATTGAGAGCAGAGACAGTATGGATGAAACATACAGAAGGTTTAGATACGTAAGATACGCAGATGATTTTCTCATAGGGGTTATCGGAAGCAAGGCTGACTGCGTTAAAATCAAGTCGGACATTACCAACTATATGGAAGAAAACCTCAAGTTGGAACTGTCGCAGGAAAAAACATTGATAACAAACGCACAAACGCCCGCGAAATTTCTTGGCTTCGAGGTTTCCGTTCGTAAGTCCGATGCTGTCAAGCGGAACAAGAACAATGTGCCAGCCCGCTATTACAACGGTAAGATAGTCTTAAAGGTCGCCATCGAAACGGTGCGGAACAAACTGGAAGAATACAGTGCCATCAGATACAAGGTCGAAAATGGCCGACAAGTTTGGTTTGCAAAATTCAGAGGCAATCTTATGAAGAAGAAAATCGAGGACATAGTGGCGGCATATAACTCTGAAATCAGAGGGTTCTACAATTATTACTGCATTGCCAATAACGTGGCATACGCACTCTCAAAGTTTGGATACATCATGGAGTACAGTATGTACCATACCATTGCAGCAAAGACCAACAGCACTGTAAGCAAAGTCATTGACAAATATAAGATTGGGAATGATATTATAGTGCCATATCAAGATGCAAAAGGTAACTTACGGCACAGAAAGTTCTATAATGAGGGATTCAAACGTAAACCGCCAATGTACTATACGGAGGTAAACGACTTATCCTACACAATCGCAATTCCACAACCGACGCTGACCGAGCGATTGGAGGCGAGAACATGTGAATTATGTGGAAAAGTCGGGCCTGTAGTCATGCGTCATGTCAGAAAGCTAAACCAGCTTAAAGGAAAGACTGAATGCGACAGGCTGATGCTTGAAAAGCATAGGAAGACATTGGTCGTCTGTGAAAAGTGCTATGCCAAAATACACAACCATGCTAAATAAAGTCATGTTATCAACGGAGAGCCGTATGCGTGGAAACATGCAAGTACGGTTTGGGGGCAGGTACGGGAAAACCTACCGCCGAAAGGCGGCAAGGCGTCCTGTACCGAGCCTACGTACAGGCAGAGGTGGCAATCTGATAAACCTTGTAGAGCGACTTAATCCGTCATGGACGATGCATGAGGTCTTAGGCTATCTCGAAAAGCAAATCAAAGAGAAAAGACTTCAATTCAATGAGGATTATAATGCCAGAATACTGGAGGAAGAAAAGAAACGTCAATGGTTTGAAGGTAAGCGTAGTGAATATAGGAAAGCCACAACCATGAAACGGTTGTTGACAAGATAAGCCCCCTCACTCACCCCATACTTCGTGACTATATAATCCAGAGACGTATAGATTTTACCATAGCTCAAAAGTATTGCAGAGAGGTTCATTATTCCTTTCGAGGCAAACGATACTATGCTATTGCCTTCATGAATGTTGCCAATGGCATGGAAGCTCGAAATAAACTAAGCAAACGTTGTATAGGTAAAAAGAGTATTTCAGTCATCTATCCGAAGGAAGTTCCTCAGAAACGATGCTGTATTTTTGAGGGATTCTTTGATATGTTGGCATACATGACTCTGTATGCTCGAATACCGGACAATGGTGTTACTGTTATAGAACAATGCGACTTCTTTGTCCTTAACGGCGTTGGTGAAGTAAGAGTGCTTTTGCCCTATCTTAAAGAATATGATTCTATCCATTGTTTTCTTGATAATGATGAAGCTGGCAGAACGGCAACAAAGGAAATAACAAAGGCTTACCCCGGTATTTCCATAGATGAGTCATATAGATACCAAAGTTATAATGACTTAAATGATTTCCTCCTTGAAAAGAAATAGCATTGCATGTATTTCTCTATTTCTGTGGTGGTAACAAATGATGTTGCAAAGGTAATAGCTTTGTCTTCATCTGATCAAGGTCTGGCACTTGTGTATGATGGTAAAATCTCCACACCTACGGGTAGTATTTGACCACATAACCTTGCTCTATTTGACCAAAGCACCTTTAGAGGGCAACAAATTTGTTTAACCATCCCAGAAGTAGAAGAAATCTACGAAAGGGAGAAAAAATAATATCGCATGACAACAATTCAATCTATTTTGAGCCGACTGACTGAGGCAGTGAGTGGCACAGACAAGCAACTCTTCAATGAGCAGGAGTTGAAAAAGTTCGCTACATTCTATCTTGACAAGTGGGATGAGAACACAAGCGAAGACGTTGTAGCAGAGTCTTTTGTGGACTATTGGTGGAACACTGACAGAACTTGCAGAAGATGCTCTGAATGTGGCAAACTGATGCGTGAGGGGTATTGCGTGGATATGGGTGTAGCCTACTATTGCAGTAAAGACTGCTTGCATACCGACTTCACCGATGAAGAATGGAATGAGGAATGCGAGAACAACGACCAGAGTTATTATACAGAATGGTAATCAATAAAGTACAAGATTATGGCAAATCAAGCAACAACGACCTACAAGGTCACAGGAACACGTAAGGCAGTAAACAACCTTTGGAACACCTTTCAAAGTATGGAGGTTAATAACAAGAACATTTGGTTGAGTGACCTTGCAAAGCATTATGGTATTGACTATGAAGCAAAACAAATCTGCGTCAGAGGTCATATCTATTGGGCTGAGTATGAGGAAGACGAAGACGTATGTCTGCTTTCTTTTGAGACGGAAACAGCATGGGATGCCTGTAATGACATCTTCTTTGAGATTGACAGACTTCTTGGCGGTGAGTTGAGTATATCTTATCGTTGCTGCGAGTGTGGATGTGAGGTCTATTACACACATGATGAGGGCAACTACTTTCCAGAAGAATGTTGTGTCAGCGCATCGGGCAAACCATTTGAGGAATGTTGTGATGATGTTTATGGCACAATCGAGGAAGCAATAAAGGAATGGACTTCAAAGACCGGCATAGAGCAAGGTGAACGAACCAATGAACAGATGATGGACTTTATCAATGAGTATGAGTACGAAAACGATGAGACATATTTCTACATCCGTACTTTCACTTTTGAGTAAATGGACATTCAAATCCTGACGCTTCTCCTGACATGTTAAGTTGTTAGGAGGAGCATTAAGGACTCTCGTAATCTACGCAGATTGTGTAAACGTTGATACAAGTACACGTGTAGACATGAATACATGTACACACGAATACATGTTGACATGAATACGTTAATACATATATACAAAAAGAAAAATATTATGTCATTGAGAATTATTACATTAGCCAATCATAAGGGAGGCGTATCAAAGACGACTTCCACAGCCTCTATCGGGGCTTGCATGGCACGCATGGGTAAAAAAGTCCTGCTTATAGACCTTGATGGTCAAGCAAATCTTACATTGTATTTCATCCCCAATGAGAATGAAATTGACGCAAGCATCTTTGGCTCTTTGGTCGATGGCGCACCCTTGCCAGTGAAGCACGTCAGAGAAAATCTTGACCTTATTCCTTCATCCCTTGAAATGGCAAGTGCAGAAATAGCCTTGACCAATCTTCTGGCAAGAGAACAGTTGCTAAGCAAACTGCTTGAACCAATAAAGCAGAACTATGACTACATTCTAATAGATTGTCCCCCATCATTAGGAATAGTCACTACCAATGCTTTCCTCGCAGCTGACGAAATCATTGTACCTATGACTCCCGAACTTCTTCCGTTGAAAGGTATGAGGATGCTTGATGCCTTCGTTTCCACACTGCAGAGAGTAAAGCCCAACCTACGGCTTGGTGGCGTGTTTATTGCAAGATTCAACCATCGTAAATTGAACAAGGTGGTAGAGCAAGCCGTGAAGTCTCGTTACGAGGCTATCACGATGAAGACTCGCATTCGTGAGAACATTGCTTTGGCAGAGTCGGCAGGTAGCGGTCAAAGCATTTTCGAGTACGACCCTCACTCAAATGGAGCAAAGGACTATCAGGCATTGACTGAAGAGATAATTTCACGTAATCAATGATGACTATGGCACGTAAGAATATGGACATCTTGGTTGGTAATATCCTTGGTGATGCTACCATCCAACCACAGGAGAAAAATGACAAGACGAATGTGACTTCCAAAGAGAAACAGAATACTCCCCAAAGTCCTAAAAACAATAAGGCATCTCCCAAAGAAGACCAATGGCAGCACTTCTCCTTCATCTGTTCAACTGAACTTGTGGTCAAGGTTCAAGCTATTGCCCACAAGGAAGGTTTCACTATCCGTTCCTTTATGGAATACGTTATGAAACAAGGTGTTGATGCTTATGAGTCGAAGTATGGTAAAGTCAAGAAAATCAGAACAAAAGACATCAAGGATGTTATGTGAAAATGTGTACGTGTAGCCATGTATACATGAATACGTTGATACATATACACATTGATACATGTACACACGTGGCGTGAATGCATGTATATAAAAACAACATATAAATATTATCAAAAATAGAACGACATGAAAATGAAAAAGTATCTTTCAATCGCCATTCTTCTCATGCTGATGGCAACTCCTTTAGTATTCACCTCATGCGGTGGTGATGACCTTGTAGAGGGCATCGAGAACCAGGAACCAACCACCGAAATATGGATTGAGCCATATCACATTAAAGGCGCATCCGTTGAAGATGTGAAAAGTTACATGGCTTCCCGAATGAGCCATTTCACCATGACCGAACAAGTGTCGGCAGGATGTGTGCAGCTCGTCTACTCAGATAAGAGAACGGGAGCAGGTATTGTCTATAGTTTCTCTCTTGACAGGGCACTTTACTCTGTCATTGACACGGAACCTATTTCAAAAATGGACACAATCCTTCGTTCATTGCAGCAGAGCTATGAGATTGTTTCAGAACAATCTGGAGTTTATTTGTTTTCGACAACGGACAAATCAACGGCAATAAGTATTATGCCGGTGAACAAGGATTTTGTCTATGTAAATTATGACTTTATCTCTCGATAAATGTATCATAAAACTTGGATGCCACCATTAGGAATTACCTGATGGTGGCTTTTCTCTGAGAGTACAGCAAGGTTTCTCCTTGGAAGTTACCAGTTATAAGTTAAATATCTTTCCTCTATTTTTGTGAAGAGCACATAAAACGTGAGCGTATCATCCTTATATATGTTCTTTTAAAAATACACGACCGCTAAGTTGCTCGTTTACAGATTGACATATACTTCTTGTTCCTATAGATTTTGGTTCCATCTATTCTGCTTCTCTTATAGCCATGGATTGGTAATGCTTGTCCTTTGCATCATGTTCCTCCTACTGCATACCTCTGCATACAGTTGCTTCCTCTGGCACTCATTGGTATATTCCATCGTTCCGTGTTGCCACATTCTTAAATGAGGTGTGGCTTTCGTGTCTTTCTTTGGGCTTGCTATTCTTGGAGCATTACCTCTTGCTTGAACTTTTAATGTATTGCCATCCTTTGCTCGAACCTCTGCTGTATTTTCTTGTCACCTTTTCGATTTGAATTTTCTGAACGAAGTTCCCACACTTAGTTTTTCCGCTGCGAAGTTAGTACAAGCCACATTGCTGCAAGTACCAGATGCCCTATTCTCAGAATTATTTCAAAAACTTTTTCGTCTGATACTCACCCATAAAACTTTTTTTGCCTGAAGGTGAAATAATTTGATAATTCCTTGCTTCTCATGTTTCCCTTGCCAACTCTGGGGGCATCGTAAAAAATAAATGTTTCACTTCTAAAAATTCAAATTATGAAAAAGATGGAAAATACTTTCGCAGTAACAGGTTTCGTTGGTAAGGATGCTAGCATCCATCAGTTCTCAACCGCAAGCGTAGCTCGCTTCTCACTGGCTATCAGCCGAATCGAGAAGAACGGTGAAGAAAACACACGCACCTCAGCCTTCATGAATGTAGAGGCATGGCGCAAGAACGAGAACACCTCGTCATTCGACCGCTTGGTCAAGGGAGCACTCCTTACTGTAGAGGGCTACTTTAAGCCAGAGGAATGGCAGGATGCAGAAGGTGTCAAGCATAGCCGAGTAATACTCGTGGCAACCAAGTTCTATGAAGCAGAAGAGAAGGAGGAAACTCCAGTATCTCAGAGAACTAAGACCAAGAAGGATAAGTAAATCCTCCTCTTTATAACGAGCGACCTTCGGGTCGCTTTTTTGGTACTTTTGAGTTTTTTCCTTGTAAAAAGGTTAAAAAGAAAGCAAAAATCAGATTTTCTTCAAACTAATTGATGGATTTTGAAAAGAAATGAGTATTTTTGCATTTATAAATATAAGTAGAATGTAATATAAAGCAGTATTATTCGTCTAACTTATATTATAGTATAAATTAAAATAACAAGTTATGATTGATTATTACGAGTATTCTATACCAGAATTGGTAAAACTTCTTGGTGCAAGATTCAAGGATTACCGCCTGCGTAGCAATATGACGCAGAAAGAGGTATCTGAACAATCGGGTATAACAATCACTACCATTCATAAGTTTGAGAATGGTTCATCGGGCAATGTGTCGCTCGGCACCTTCCTTTTGCTGCTGAAGGCAATCGGTCAGATAGATGCACTTGACGAACTGATGCCGGATTTACCGCCATCTGCATACCTTGTGAAGGAAGAAAAGAAAGTTCAACGAATTAGACATAAGAAGTCATGATAGCAAGTTCTTTGAAAATAATGCTTTGGGACAAGGAAATCGGTCGCTTGTCCTGGGATGCAAGGAGAGGTGTTTCGTTTTTCGAGTATAATCCAGTTTTTCTTGGCGGAATACTTGATCCGTTCCCACTTGTGGCTTCTGTCAAGTCACCTGCCAGCCGACGTCCTATCATGGGTGACAGGGAAACTAAGCTTTATCGCAAACTGCCTCCTTTTCTTGCAGACTCTTTGCCTGACGCTTGGGGTAACCAGGTGTTTGAGTGCTGGCGCATACAAAATGGCATTCGCAATCAGGAAATTACTCCGCTTGAAATTCTGTCGTTTATAGGTAAGCGAGGTATGGGAGCTTTGGAGTTTATCCCCGAATCCTCTGGCATCAGAAAGTCGGAAAAGCTGAATATGAAAGCATTGACAGATTTGGCCCAGAGAATATTCGTTGAGCGTGAGAATGTAAGACTTATGCCAGACGAATCGCTGACCATGCAGTCGTTGATAGCTGTCGGAACATCAGCTGGCGGTCGCCAACCTAAGGCAATCATAGCGATAAATCCAGAAACGGGAGAAATCAGAAGTGGACAGATTGCCGGTCACAAGGGCTTTGATTATTGCATACTGAAGTTTGGCGATGCGGAACGCTCGTCAGCCGAATTGGAAATGGCTTACTATAAAATGGCCATGGCTGCAGGTATAAACATGATGCCTTGCAAGATTATAGAGGTGGAAGGCCAGAAGCATTTCATTACACATCGTTTTGATCGTGATGAAGAACGCAAATTGCACATGCAGACATTGGCAGCTCTATATCCTGATGCTGACAGCTATGAAAAGTTGCTGATGGTTTGTCGCAAGATGCGCCTACCGGAAAGCACCCAGGATGAAGTCTTTCGCAGAATGGTATTCAATATTCTTGCCAACAATACTGATGATCACAATAAGAACTTCTCGTTCCTGATGGACGAAAGTGGTCAATGGCAACTTTCTCCGGCATACGATATGACCTATATCTTCAATGTCGGTGGTTTCCTTCCTGAGAAAATGCATTGTCTGATGATGCAGGGTAAACTTCAAGGTCATACCCTTGAAGATGCTTTGGCTCTTGGCAAAGATAATGGTATCAGAAAGGCAGAAACCATCATAAATGAGGTTGCTTCTGCCATTGGCCAATTCAGGCACTTTGCAGAAGAATGCGAAGTTGGTCAACGTTGGATAGGTGCTGTAGAAACTACCCTTAACAATCATCTGGCAGAGTGGGGATTGTTAGAACAAAGAAAGAATGTTTCGTTCAGAATTGGTGATACTATTTTTGAGAATGTGCGTGTAGAAAAGGCGTACAAAGGTAACTATCACCTTTTATGTGAAGTAGAAGGAAAAGAACGCAAATTCGTGATTACCAACAAGAAAGAAGAATATGCATTGATTGATAAGGTAGGTATTGATAATTTAACTGATAAACAGTTGTGTTCGTTGGTCGAAACCTTCTTTGTAAGGTAACAGACTTCGGATTTTTTAGTAATAATTGCCATTTATGTGTCGAAATATTCATATTGGATATCCGCATACAAAAATGGCAATTATTGTTTGATTCTACTAAAACTTATATTTTTTTTGATTTTTTTTCTTGCTACGAAAAAAGATTGCATTCTCCATTCCTACCTTTGCATCGTCAAAACAAAGATAGTGAAAGTCGAAGACATATCACCAAACTTGCTTGGGTGTTTTGCTGAGATTACAGCCTATCTTGTGTAAAGGAAGTATGGGTGAGCGGCTTAAACCAGCACACTGCTAACGTGCCGAACCGAAAGGTTCCGAAGGTTCGAATCCTTCTGCTTCCGCACTTTGGCTCGTTAGCTCAGTTGGATCAGAGCACGACGCTACGAACGTCGGTGTCGGGAGTTCGAGTCTCTCACGAGTCACAACATTGGAGGTTTGGCAGAGTTGGTCTATTGCACCGGTCTTGAAAACCGGCAGACGGCAACGTCTCAAAGGTTCGAATCCTTTAGCCTCCGCAAACTTGCCCTATCGCATAACGGTAGTGCGGCAGATTCTGGATCTGCAAGTGGTGGTTCGATTCCATCTGGGGCAACATCAGTAAGGAGCTTTGGCAGACTTGGTGTATGTGCGGGACTGAAAATCCCGAAAACGTGGTTCGACTCCACGAGGCTCCACTTAAAAAATCGGGAGTGCTCCAATGGCAACGAGGGTGGACTGGAGTTCCTTGAGCTTGCGAAAAAATCCGCTGTCTGATGACTTCGTAGGTTCGAGTCCTACCTCCCGAACTTAACTTGCCCTATGGTATAATGGTAGCACAACAGGTTTTGGTCCTGTTAGCGAAGGTTCGATTCCTTCTGGGGCGACAAGTTAAAAAACAACTTCATGGTGTAATTGGTAGCACGCCAGATTTCGGTTCTGGAGGTGGTGGTTCGAATCCATCTGGAGTTTATATGGAGTTTGTAGCTCAGTTGGTAGAGTGCCAGGTTGTGGCTCTGGTGGTCGTGGGTTCGATCCCCATCAAACTCCCAAAGGCTTCAATAGCACAGTGGTAGTGCAGCTCACTTGTAATGAGCAGGTCGTAGGTTCGAATCCTACTTGAAGCTCCACATAAGAAAGGCTTCTCTTCAGACAATTTTGCTTGAAAAGAAGCCTTTCAGTTTTCTTGTAAGACGATGTTTCGTTGATGTTCGTTCATAATTCCATCCTTTATCCTTACACGAAGTTCAGAATAGATTTGAGCCTGTCCTGTACCTTGTTTAGCACCTGGATGGTGTCTTCGTTATTCTTATCCTTCTTGTTTTCAAGAAGAATAATAGCTTTCTTTATCAGCTTGCAGTCCTCTATGGATAAAGGCATTTCAGTGATAGAATATTCTGGATCAGCGTATCTGTAGTATATTCTATCATAAACTTCGATAGGAGCATTATAGCCCAGTTTGTCAGATCTCATAATCTGTATGTCCATCTGAACAGTTCTGGCGCATACTCCTTTGGTGATTCCCTCCATGTCGTAGAGTGCATCGCTACATGCCTCCACAAGATCATCGAGAGTCCATCTTCTATATCTGTTTCTCAAACAGTTGTCTATAGTTTTGTACCTTATTAAGGCATTCTTATTTGCTGGCATAGTTCTTTCATTTAAACGTAAAAAATGGTTGGATTTCATCCAACTTTTTCTCGTCATGTCAGAGCTGAAGCCAAGCATTTGGCTAAAAAGAAAAAGTTGGATTCTCCCGGCAAGGAAACTCCAACTCTTCAATATTATCTGTGTTCTCTGTGGGGCACGCTGTTATGATACCCGATAGAAATAACTATGCGAATAATGATGTGGAAATCCTATACCGGCTGTATCTGATGTACTTGATGTATGTACATAACTATTCCGTTCAAAGCTTCGATAACTCTGAACGAATGATTGTGATGTTATGTGCATATAAAGTCTCATTCCGTATAGGATTTTTCTTGTTTCTTTTATTTCTTTGTCTAATTTGCGTGCAAAGGTACAAAAATGAAACGAAATCTTTTTGCGTAGTCGTTATAAAATGGTATGAACATGCAATATTTATATAAAATGTAGTGGCCTTGCTCATTATATAAGTCTTTATAATGCTTTGCCCCACACCATGAAAGATGCTACTGGAGTTCCACCTGAAAGACTTTGCATTTATGTCAGCAGAGTGTGACGTAAGAGCAAAATTATACAGCAGGAAGGTACACCACGAAACGACATACGGTATCTTACAAACTGAGTAGGTGGGACGCAAGCGGTTCCCACTTATTCAGTTTGACACTACTGCATGTCCATTCGTCGGGAAGGTGCACTGGCTCACAGCAACATCCTTCATTTCCCTCCCTTTCTCCTTTTATAATATATAGGCTTTCTCTTATAATCATCTTGGCTATTCTTGATAATTTAATGTATTCATGTGGACGTGAATACGTATATACATGTTTTAGTGTGTACTTGTGTACATGAATACACTTTGAAACCTTATACGATAATGAATTTCAGCCTTTTGGGTATTATACTTCTTGGGAAATATAGTTGTAATGCTTCGCCCCACACCATGAAGGATGCTACAGGAGTTCCACCTGAAAGTCTTTGCATTTATGTCAGCAGAGCGTAACTTAAGAGCAAAGTCCTTCAGCAGGAAGGTGCACCACGAAGCGACATACGGTATCTTACAAACTGAGTAGGTGGGACGCAAGCGGTTCCCACTTATTCAGTTTGACACTACTGCATGTCCATTCGTTGAAAAGGTGCACTGGCTCACAGCAACACCCTTCATTCCCCTCCCTTTCACCTTTTATTATAATATATTAATTTTCATTTTGTCATCATTCTGAATAATCCCGTTGTTTCAATGTATTCATGTGGACGTGAATACATATGTCCGTGTGTTAATGTGTACATGAATACACTTTAAAGCCTCATACGATAATGAGAGTAGCTTTTTATCAACATAATGAAAAAACACTTATAATGCTCAGCCCCACACCATAGTCCCATAGGCATTAACAGTTTGTCATAAAGTTATTCTTACGCAGGTCGATTGTATCGACTTACGAAAGAATAACACTCTGCCAAAGGTACGACGAGAACATTCCTCCATGCCTTAGTCAGAAGGTGCCAGGCAAAACTAAACACTTTGCTCGGCACGTTCTTCCTTTGTCATTTTGGAGAGTTCTCTAATTGTCGTACCGGCTGTTGATGCTTAGGACTATTCCCACCCAGCTGTTTTATCCATTCTGACAATACCTTTTGTCTCTGTTCCTTCTTACTGAGACTTATAGTCTTTGATGCCGTGTCGCCCTTGGGGTTACGGGATTCTTTTTCTGCAAAGTTATCGCGCCTTTTGGCAAATGGCAAGTCGTGCTTTGTGAACAATCTTCCTTTTCCATGAAAAGAGTATTCTTCACATCAGACTTGCTCTATTGCCTTTGACGCACTTTGTAAAGCAGAAAAATCTTCCCGGTCCCAGTCCGAAAGGACTTAACGAAAGGGAGAAAAATAATTTTTATGACTATGGCAACAGATTACAACAACCGCCTGATTACTCCTGACTTGGAGAAGGCAATGAAGGACTATCCGCTTTATTCACAGGATAGTAAGAAGAAGGATGCTCTTTGCATTGCAGTGTTTTTCATCGGCAGTGCACGTTGGTACATTCTTGAAGGACAGCGAGAGTACGACGATTTTGTTCTTTTCGGCATCATCGTAGGTTTGGCAGAAACGGAGTACGGCTACATATCAGCCAACGAAATGGCAAGTGTGGCTTTGGACGCATCCAAGTACGGACTCGGTACAATCATGGTAGAGCAGGAAAAGGCTTTCCAACCATGTAAACTTTCTGCAATCCAAGACGGAGAATTGCAGTCGTTCCTAAACAGATTTTACGATTGATACAAAACATTCTTGATGGGTAGTGGCTGCCGGCTGCTACTTACCAAGAAATTTAAAAAACAACGGCTATGAACATGGTACAGGTTTACATCAAGGGACAAGAGGATAAGGAGTTGAGCAGCTTTTTCCGCTATTATCCGGTACGCATCAAAAATATTGGTATGGATGCATTCTTTGACCGCCAAGTCATCTTTGACTTTAAGGATGGTCGCAACCATACTGAGGTGGCAAAGTGCGTAGCAAAGATGCTTGTGAAAAAAATCGGTCGCAAGGTTCGTAATGTCGTTTTCTCTTGTGTTCCTGCAAGCAGTCAAGAGCGTAACGAGGCAAGAAATAAGAACTTCTCAGAACTTGTTTGCCGTTTTTCGGGAGCAATAGACGGCTTTTCTCATGTCAAGGTTATTGGTGAACGTACCGCAGTTCATGGTACTAAAGTCAAGAAAGAAGAGCGAGCAAAGCGTCTGAAGGAAAAGAATAATATCGAGGTGGATGCTAACTTCTTCAAAAACAAGATAGTCTGCATTTGGGATGATGTAGTTACTACCGGCACATCGTTTTGTGACTACACCGCTAAATTGGAACAAGTCGGGGCACGTGTGACAAATGGCATATTTCTCGGCAAGACATCATACAAATACGTACAGCAATGAAAAGAATGAACAAAACAAAATTCGCTAAGGCTGCTTCGGCAGCCTTTACAGGACATCGCTTCTATAACTTCTCACAAAAGGGCTAATAAAAGAACGATTGACTAAGGCTATACTTGAAGCTTATAAGCATGGCATCAGTAATTTTATTTCGGGATTTGCCATAGGCATAGACCTTATGGCAGCACAGATAGTGCAGTCATTGAAATCGTCATGTCCTGGAATGACGCTGACAGCCGCCATTCCTTTCAGAGGTCAGGCAGATAGGTTCAGTGCTAATGATAAGATAGTTTATGAGAATTTGATAGCTTCGGCAGACGAGGTGTTAATTCTATCAGAACGCTATTATACAAGATGTTTTCTTGATAGAGATGAGTTTATGGTGGAAAATGTTTCCCTTCTCATAGCATTCTATGATGGACGAGAGAAAGGTGGAACATACTACACTTTCAAGAAAGCCAATCATTTGGGCATCCCCGTAGTTAATGTGTATTGAGTAACACACTAAAAATCAAGCTTATGAACGAATTTATTGATATAATTATCATCTACTTTGTCTTTCGTGTCATCATCGCCTTTTTGGGCGCATGGTGGCATGGTGACAAGCATAACGATTTCAGACGAGACAGATAGATAATCATAAGATAATCGTCTGACTATATGTTTGTATGGCAAATTTCTCAATGCTTCTACAGGATTATTATATTCGTACCTTAACCGATGGTGTCCCAACTATTGGCTTCACACATTCTTGCCATTTCCTTGATAAAGTCTTCTTCTGAGGGTTGTTCGTCATAGATAAAGGCAAGCATGTCGCTGACAGCCAACTTGTCTTGGGATAGGATTTGTAATGCCGTAATGCAAAGACCATGAGAATATCCAAGGTCTTGCATTTGTGCCAATAATGCTTGTTCATTTGCAGTCATGATGAAACTCCTTCCTTGTTTTAGCCATTGCTTCTGTAGCCATATCATGTGTCTCCATAAGCAATGGACTTTTATGATATTGTACAATTTTGACTCCAACGGAGTTGTGTCTCTTCTTTTCCTCGATGCATTGTAGTATCAAGTCCGGATTTGCAGACTTTGCAGTCGGAGTCTTGTCAAAGTTCTGAATATAGGCAGCGTTGGTCAGGAAAAGGATGTCAGAACCTTCCGGGATTTCCTGCATTACCTTGATCATGAGGGTTAGCATCATTCGGAACTCCGTGGTGTGTAGGTCGCTGATTACATCACGGTTGATGATGCTGCCGTTGTCTCAATCACAACGGCAGCACCACCAGTTCGTTCTTTATGGCCATAATCACATGAGCCACCTATCCAAACGTAATATGTAGAAGTGTCTTGTGTCATAATTATTTTATCTTCAATGTCCGCAGATATTCCTTCTGCTCGGGCGTGATTCTGTAGCTCTCTTTTGAGTCCAAAATTATTTCAACTCATAAAACTCCATAATATCCAGCATCTTGAACAATGTACCATCAATAGAAGAATGCCAGCTTTGATGAAAATGTCCGTAACACCAATGAGTGACATGCTGCTGATGTTCTTTTAGAGTTTCATACAGACTATTCATAACTTCACGTTCCTGCTGTATGTCTGATATCAGAGTTTTGTCGTTGCAAGTCCATTTGGCTATCCCCTCCTTGCTTAATAATTCGCAGAAGGATGGAGACGTATGTGTTATTACAATGTCAACCTTCTGCTCAGACAAAATCGACATTAGTGCTTCTTTATTATAAGTCGGCGATTCGCTCTGCCAATAGTATGATGGCGAAAAATCGTCAACGACTTCCGTGTTACTAAAACGTAGCCGCTTTTGTTGTTCCTTACTCCATGCTTCAAGCCTATACGTACGATCAATCGATATGGCTCCTCCTACACAGAGAATAGAATGGTTGCAAGCGTTGATTACTGAATAATCTGGAATGGCAATGAAACGTTTGTGCTTAAAGCTTTTCCCATCAAAATACGCTGGGTTGTCATGATTGCCTCTAATGAATACAATCCAATTATTGGCATCATTCATACGTTTGGAGTTCCTTTTCACCATGTTGTCATAATAGCCTCTCTTGTCAAAACCAAATCCACAATCTCCAGCTACAATAACTAACGTGTTCTGCATTTGATATTGCACACAAATTTTGTTCACGAGGAGGTTGAAGTCACCGTGAATATCTCCAGAAACTACTATGTCCTTACATTCTGGAAACTGATATATATTGTATTTTCTGCTATTCATCTTTCATGTTCTCCCAAAACGGAAGAAGTCTTTGCTGTAAGAACGCTATCACTTCGGTAAAGGACAATATGTCTGTGGACGTTATTTTACGCATGAAAGCTGTCCATCTGACTTGCATTTGCTGATTGCTACCAAACTCCTTTCGGAAGAACATAGTGTTCTCATTATAAGGAGTGTGGCGATTTTCAAATGTATGTATGATAGCTTCCTGTAGTGTTTTAGGATTATATTTTTCATTCTGCAAGATTTGGTAGAGATCATAATAATCCTTCATTCTACTGCTTTGGTCTGCAAGATCCACAATTGCGTGCATCTTTTCGGCAATAACCGTTTCAAGCGAGTAGGCCAGAATATTGGCGCTCGGCAGATGTTCAAGCAATACAGGATAATCAAGATCTATTGGGGAAGGTGTTACCACATCACCAAAACCAATATCCATAGTTAAAACCTGGGCAATGGTGTCCATCTTGACTGGAACGCTGAGTCTAATCCCATGATAGTCTTTGAACTCTGTTATATTTTGTGCAGTAATGTGCTCCGTGTCAAATATTACGCCATCTTCCTCGTATGGCACAGAACAAATTTCTCTGAACGCTGCAATTATAGAAGAGCCTTCGTTGCTGATATTATTGCCAAGGAAATCTATATCCAATGTAGGACGAGCCGCAAATTTTTCGTATGCATACATGAGTGCACCTCCCTTCAGATAAAAATTTCCTCTATAATGAGTCTGCGATATTCTGTAAAGAAGCCGCTCTTGAAAATACCGAGTCAGAATAGTCTGATTAAAGACGTTTTCCTTTCTTGCAACGTTCAGCAATTTGGTACGTATAGACTTTCCGAAGTTTTTATTTTGTTCTTTACTCATAATTTCACTTGTAGATAATTTTCGAGGATGTTGCCAACACGCAATTGTCGGGCATAATCCATTAGTTTACTGATATTTCTTCCTGGTCTTGAAAGATAATTATCGATGATTTCAGAACAGACATCAATGCCCACCTTGTTACGGAACTTTACTGCATCGCATACGCATCGTTCTACATCATATACCTTTACCTTAAATCCATCTATGACTTTCTCCATAACGCCGATTTCAAGAATGTTGGAAGTATAGTGATGGAGCTCTATCTTTGGGAATGAAGGTACCTTAACCTTTCTATCCCTTTTGATGGCGACATGATAAGCTTGCGGCATGGATGTCGTTAGCTGATGGATATTCCAGGCAGACCAAAGGCAGAGGATTCCGTTGGGAACAATTGACTCAATATCAACCATACATGCTGACAATTGGTCTATGTTAGCATATACGCCACGGCAAACCTGAATCAGTTCACCTTGGCGAACGGCTTCCAGCATCTTGTAGTAAGCTGTTCGTCCTTGCACTTTGACGCTTGCAGATGATATGAATGAATTCTTTGTTTCCATAATTGTTCTCTTGATTTTGGTACAAAAGTACCACAAATATTTTTAATTGTGGTACTTTTGTACGGGAAGCTTTTAAAATCCTCTCTTTTTTAATACATTTCAACAGTTTTATAGCTATTTTAGTATAAAACTACCACAAATATTGCTAAGTATAATCCGCAAATCGAAATGTTCGCGCGTTTCAAAATGAAAAGTTCATTTCACAAAACGAAGCGTATAATTTAAAGCACTCTTTATTCCATTTGAACTGGTCAATTCTAAGCTAAAAATAACAGAAAAATAACTTGCAAATATCAACAAAAATCACTATCTTTACATAGTTAAATTGAGGTCGTTTACCCTCAAATCAGTTCAGTTTTGTATTCCCCTACCCTATCAATATTCTAAAAAAATTCGGCCGGCTTCGCCGGTATTTGAATACCTTTTAAATGGAGGGAGGTTCTATAAATTAACCATTTGTTAATCAGCGAATTATTTTGTATATTTGTACAAAATAGAAGAGATTATGAAGAAAAGTCCGAATTATCGTCGCAATCAAACAGGTAGTAGTCTATTTGAGAATGCCCAAACACTCGAAGCATTATCCAAGCAAGGTAATCCCCTGGAGTTTATCTCTAAGATGATTGACTTTGAGATATTTCGCCCCATTCTTGAAAGCAAGCTGCAAATCGCAGA